>Ga0210019_1000544_pt1 | contig 47105 bp, 44 predicted proteins | sample CryGeyCG2114_020_2_FD_183969 | JGI IMG/M metagenome (GOLD analysis project Ga0210019, IMG submission 183969) | Groundwater microbial communities from aquifer - Crystal Geyser CG11_big_fil_rev_8/21/14_0.20 (SPAdes) (version 2) | ecosystem: Environmental > Aquatic > Deep subsurface > Groundwater ...
AGGCCGATGGGTTGTTTTACTAATTACGACAGCGTATCACGTATTATTTACGCGATTTTTAACCGTCTAAACTCCAAATGGCAAGAGAAGCCTTTAGAACAATTTACACAATTTATTTGACATTACCGATAAAGAAACATTAGATATTATGAAAATAAAGCTGTTAATTTTAATTCCGCTTTTATCTTTCGCGTCTTTTTCTCTTCTCTATTCTGATAATCCGCTAAGCGCCCGTGATATTGTCAAGTGTTCTGATGATTTTATGCGCGGCGACACCAATCAGGGGATTTATAGTATGCGAATAACCACTCCCGATTGGCAGCGCGCGTTAAAGCTGAAAGTTTACAGCTTAGGCCGCGATAAAATATTTATACGCATACTTTCTCCTGCCAAAGAAGCGGGCATAGGTACTTTACGAATTGAGAATGAAATGTGGAATTATCTTCCCAGTGTTGAGCGTATCATAAAGATACCCCCTTCTATGATGCTGCAGCCATGGATGGGAAGCGACTTTGCCAATGACGACCTGGTGAAGGAATCGAGTATTGTCAATGACTACAATCATACAATAGCCGGCGAGGAGAAAATAGACGGGAATTTGTGTTATAAAATTCAGCTTATTCCTAAAGAAGGGGCGTCAGTAATATGGGGAAAGATAATGCTTTGGATTAGAAAGAATGATTTCCTGCCTCTTAAGGAAGACTATTACAGCGAGCGCGGCAAGCTTATTAAGGTTCTGGAGTATTCTGATATAGGCGTTGTTTCCGACAGGGTCATACCCAAGACATGGAAAATGAGCTCGCTGATTAAGCCGGGGCATTCCACCACGATTAAACTTGTGGATGTGGAGTATAATAATCCTATAGATGAAGATATATTTACATTACAGAATCTTAAAAAGGCGTATTGAGTATTGTGTATAGCGTATCGTGTTTAAGGCGAAAACGTCAACTCTATACTCTATACCCTATACTCTATACTTAATACATACATGTTTACCTTTATAAAGATTGCTTTACGCAACATTATCCGCAATAAGCGGCGCTCACTCATTACCGTATCCGCGGTGGGTTTTGGCCTGGGGGCGTTGATATTTATCTGGTCTTTTGTTGACGGCGCGCATATCCAGATGATAGAAAATTACACCTCCCTGCTTACCGGCCATATACAGATACATTCCCGGGGCTTTAACCAAAGAGAACAGCTGGAGATAAATATTTCTAACCCGCAGGAGATAATTAATATTATCGAAGATGAGTCTCCTTTAGTAGAGGCATCTCCCCGCATTAAGGCGTTTGGCCTGATTAGTTCCCCAGAGTATTCTTCCGGCATAATCATTTTAGGTGTTGATCCCCTTCAGGAAATAAAAGTAAGCAGTTTGCATAAGCGTCTAAAAAGCGGAGAATTCCTTGATGAGGCGGAGTCCAATGAGATAGTTATCGGTGAAAGTTTAGCCCGTAATCTTAACGTATCGTTAGGGGACAAAGTAGTTATAATGTCTCAGGCGTTTGACGGCAGTATTGCCGCCGGCGCTTATTACGTCAAAGGGGTCTTGGATACCGGCGCCGAAGAAATAGACAAGAGCGTTGTTTTAATTGCTTATGACGCCGCGCAGGAATTGTTTGTTATGCCGGATAGAGCTTCGGAGATTGTTCTGCGGCTTGAAAATGTGGAAAACTCGCCTGCCGAGGCGCTAAAATTCCGGCAGCTGCTTTCCGGAAAAGGGCTTGAGGTTTTGCCCTGGCAGGAAATATCCCCTATTCTTAAGCAGTGGATTGAATTTGATAACGGTTTTATCTGGATTATTGTCATGGTGGTGATGATAGTGGTAGCCATAGGTATATTGAATACCGTGCTAATGGGCGTGCTTGAGCGCACGCGCGAGTTCGGCATATTGCTTTCTATCGGCACACGGCGCAGGCAGATTATTACGACAGTTGCCTGGGAATCGTTATTTTTAGGAGTGATCGGCAGTTTGATAGGGCTTTGTATCGGTTATTTTCTTTCTGTATATTTCGGCACAGCCGGAATAGATTTATCGGTTTTTACGCAGGCGCTAAGCTCTTTTTATATGGAGGCGGTTATTTATCCCCGGCTTTCTTTAGGCCATCTTTTGACATCTATGGCACTGGTATTATTTACCAGTATTATTGTATCTGTTTATCCCGCTTGGCACGCGGCGAATTTAAAGCCGGTGGAAGCGATTAGAAGTATATAAAAAATATTACTATTAAAAACATGTTAATCCAAATCCGCAACTTAACTAAAATTTATAAAGTAGACAGCATTGAAACTCCGGCATTGAGAGGCATTAACCTTGATATTGAGCGCGGAGAATTTTTAACCATCGCCGGGCCGTCGGGCTCGGGGAAGACCTCTCTTCTTAATATTATCGGCGGCCTGGATACGCTGACCAGCGGAGCGGTTTTATACGAAAATACCGATATAACAAAAATTTCTATAAGCCGGTTGGCTTCATTCCGTCTCAAGCAGATCGGTTTTGTTTTTCAGGCGTATAATCTTATTAATACCCTGACTGCTGTTGAAAACGTTGAATATGTCATGCTTCTTCAGGGCGTCGATGTAAAAACGCGCCGCCAAAGAGCGGTGAGCATGCTGGAAAGAGTGGGCCTTGGAGAGTATATTAAGCGTTTTCCCAATGAAATGAGCGGCGGCCAGCAGCAGCGCGTGGCAGTGGCAAGGGCGATAGCCGCGCATCCGAAAGTCGTGCTTGCCGATGAGCCTACGGCAAACCTTGATTCAAAGAGCGGCGAGGCATTGATAGGCCTCATGCGCCAGCTTAATGAAGAAAAAAATATCACCTTTATTTTCTCAACCCATGATAAAATGGTCATGGATAAGGCAAAAAGACAGGTTTTTATAAGAGACGGAGAAATTCAAAAATGAACCCCGCCCTTCCCAAAGAGCCGGGGATCAAAATTAAGAAAGGAAGTGCGGGGTGAAAAAAACTGCCGTAAAAATTATTTTTTCCCTTTTTTTCTTCTCTTTCTTCCTGATTCCGCGCGAGTGTTTTTCTGAATCGGCTATAGTTACCGAAGCCGGCGGCTATTACAAAAATCTACTCACCTTTACAAAATCCATTTATACAGACGAAGGTATATTCGCGGATCTTTCGCGGCTTCGCGTTGAACTGCAGGCACAGGCTAAAGCCTGGATTTTTTATGCGGCAGTCGATAATGAATTTTTGGTTAATGATTTTGCCAATACCGCTGACTTTGCTTTCACGCGTTCCCAGCAGCAGCAGAATCTCGCCTTTGCCGACCTGGATAAGGTATCGGTTGATAATGACCATTTATACGCCAGGCATTCCCTGTACCGGGCTTATTTGAAATATTATTCCCCTTCCCTTCAGCTTGTTATCGGCAAGCAGTCTATTGATTGGGGTAAAATGCGCTTTTACAGCCCGGTGGATTTATTTAATTCTTTAGCGCCCAGCGCGCTTGAGCCGGATGAGCGGGTGGGCGTTGACGCCTTAAACCTTAATCTGGCGGGCAGCGATTTTTCAGGCATAAATATAGTGGTTTCTCCCGGAACTGATTCCGGCGAGGCGAGTTTCGGCGTTAAATTATATAATAAAATGGCAACTTACGACTGTTCGCTTATTGCTGCCAGCATTAAGAAAGATATCGCGGTAGGCGTAGCGTTGGATGGATACGCCAAAGACGCCGGCCTGCGCGCCGAAATTACCCATAACCGGCATGATAACGGCAGGGATTTTGCGCGCATAGCCGTGGGCGTGGATTATAATTTTCCCAATAAGCTTTATATTTTATTTGAGCAGTTTTATAACGGCGGATTTGAAGACAATGATGCCTCCGCCTTTTCTTCTTCTTATGATAAATCACGTCGGATACTTTCGCTTAAAAAACACCTGTCCAACCTTTATTTAAGCTATGAATTGACCCCCCTCCTTAAGTTGAGCAATATGTTTACTTATGACTGGGAAGGGAAAAGTGTTTTTTTAGCCCCGCTGATAAAGTATAATATTGTAGAAAATTGCGATATATCCGCCGGGCTTGAATTGTTTTACGGCCGGGCTAATTCCGAATTCGGAGATTACAAGCACCTTTATTATTTTGAGCTTAAACGTTACTTCTAACCATGTAGACCGCGTAGGTCTACATGGTTAGAAGTATTTTAAATATGGGGTTGAAACAATTCATATTAAAGGCGAAAACGAGCAGGTTTCAGCAATACCTGAAATCAATAGATGAAAACCGCCTGAGGATTGATTCTGAAAAGAAAGTTTTGGAAGTTTTTCGTAAGGCCGCCAGGGATGTCCCTGCCTATAAGGATTTTCTCAGAAACAGCAATGTCTCATCCGGCGATATATATGATATATATGATTTTAAGCGTAAAGTCCCTGTCTGGGATAAACAGGCGGCTTTTGGCGCTTTCCGCGGCAAGGTTGAGAAATTATGCCTGCCGGGGTATTTTTCCGATATTCGCGAGATTATATCCAGTTCAGGCCATTCGGGGAATTTTTCCTACGGCCTAAGTAGCAGAGGCGCGCAAAAACAGCTTCGGGAAATGACTGATGTGATGCTTGATTATACTTTCGGTATTTCCGATAAAAAGACCCTGCTTATCAACGCCCTGCCTATGGGTATTAAGGTCAGGTCGGATTATCTGGTTGTGGCTGATACCGGGCCGCGCGCAGATACGGTGGTTTCCCTGCTTTCGGAATTCGGATTTAAGTTTGAGCAGGTTATCATTGCCGCCGACAATAACTTTGCCAAAAACATGCTTGAAGACGCCCTTGATTGCGGCGTAGATATTAAAAAGATGAAAATTCATCTGATATTAGGCGAAGAGATATTGGCTGAGAATATGCGCGGTTACCTGGCGCATATTTTGGGAGAAAATCTTAACGCCTCTGACAGCGCGTTTATCGGTTCATCATACGGCATAGCAGAATTCGGCTTGAATATTATGTTTGAAACAAGGGAAACCATCGGCCTGCGCCGGCTGATGCGTAAAAACGCGCCCTATGACGCCCACCCGGTAATATTTCATTATTTTCCCACCCGGACATACATTGAAGAATATAAGGCGGAAAATTATACGGAGCTGGTGATGACCGGGCTTGATGAAAATGCCATCCTTCCCCTTGTGCGCTATAATACCCATGATTGCGGCAAGGTTATACCAAGGCATAGCGAACTTTCCATCGGCTTGCCTGTTGTGGAGCTTTCAGACAGGGACAAGCTTGTTCTCCCGGACGGTAAGGTTATCCGGCCGCAGCTGATAAAAGAAGCGTTGTTTGCCGACTTTTCCGTAGCGCCGCAGGTCACCAGGTATTTTCGCCTGAGCCAGGTAAATGGCAGGCTTAATATAGATATCCAGCTCAAAAACGGCAAAGAGAAAAACATTTCTCTTTAGGAAAAAATTAACGCCTCCCTTCATTCGTTCCTGCGCGCGCCTTTTCAGGTAAATATCTGCCCTTATCTTTCCTTCCCTTATGGCTTGCATCTGGACTACGAAAGAAAATTCAGGTATATTTAAGGTAAAATTTAGTTGGTTTTGCCCGAGGCGGTAAGTATTTCTGTATAGGAGCGCAGGGATTGAATCGCGGAGATGCCCTTGGTGTGCGCCAGTATCTTCAGGCAGGGTGTTACTTCGCCGTAGTAATCAAAGCTCTTACCCATAGGAAAAAATCCCAGGCCATGGGTTTTTAACAGCCGCATCAGCGGCGTTTCCATCGCGGCGCACCAGTATGTTATGTTGCGGTGTTTGCTTTCGTGGTAGCCAGCCATATACAGGCCGTGGACCAGGGGTGTGAGGATACCGGAAGATATGCCGTCGGGTATATTTTTGCCGGTGCTGTAGCGGTATTTTTTGTCAACGACACAGCGCGATACCTCTGCTAATTTTTCGCGGGGGAAATCTTCGTCCTGGATGAGCAGTCTTTGCCTGCAGTGTTCTTCCAGCGGGAATCCGTGTGCCGAATTCAGCACCAGCCGCGCGGTGCCTGCCAGCCTGCCGTTTTCATCCAACGCCGCGAAATGCATGGAGTAGGCGTCGAATTTATCCATTTCTTTTCCGCCGGGGCAGTCTTTTTCGGGAATAAATCCGTTTTCTTTAACGTAAACCTCAAAGCGCAGGCGGTAAATTTCATCCAGAAGCTCTTTGGATTTGATGAGTTGGAATTTAAACCTGTCCATAATTAAGTTCTTTAATATCTATATTAGGCGAAAAGCAGGAGTTTATTTTCTCCTGCCTGATATTTAGTATACCTAAAATTATGTCTTATGTAAAGCTATTATTCTTTTTTCCTCAAAGCGCCCATCCCCAGCAGCCCTAAGCCGAAAAGGGCCAGAGTAGCAGGTTCGGGGGTTGCTCCGAATACGGCAGAGTCATAATTGTTGGGGTTGATTTCCCACCTAAAGCCGTTTTCTTCTCTTATACGGCCATATACGTCAAAATGTAATTTGCTGAAACCGGAAAAGCTTACCTCGTATTCTTTTTGCTCTCCGCTTGCCTGCGTGGAAGAGATGCTTCCGTCTGCGGCATTGTAGTCTTTAAGGGTATTTTCGCTATTATCAAAATCCTGCAAACCATAAACCAAGAAATCGGAAACCGCGTCATCAAACGGGTAATGTTCGCTAAAGACAGCATGTAATACATCTTTTGTAAAGTAGCCGTCGTTTCCGGGATAGTCAGTGAGGATATCCGCTTCGGCATTAATTTTAGGTTCAGGGCTGGCGAGGATTGTCAGCAATGAAGGGGTTTCGTCTGAAGTCGCAAAAGATATCGTCCCTCTTTCGCCCTGCGGGACAGATATGATAAGGATTATTTCTGAGAGCCCGATAGTATTTTCTCCGTAGGCGCCCACTACAAAGAGATTGAACGGGTTATTGTTTGAAAACCATGTGTTTTCATCCTGCCCTAATGTGCCGGCTGACGCCCCGTCAATGTAGGCCTGGAACGCGGGCATAGCGAAAGCGCGCGCGTAATTTATTAGTAGAGATAAAATTAATACTAAGCAGGTTTTTGCTAAAAATTTTCCCATTCGCGCGCGATTTATCTATAATTTATGAAGATGTAAAATTAAGCGGATTTTTTTCTCTTTAATGCCAGGCCGGCAATACCGATACCAAATAACAAGATAGACGCGGGTTCCGGAACAGGCGTGGGTATGAAAATAGATGAGCTTAGCCAGGCAAAGCTTTCGCCGTGCGGATAATCATCATCGGATTCTATTTGTAATGCCAGCACGTTCGCTCCCGCGGGAAGATTAACAGTCATCATATAAGTATCCCAGTCGTAGCCGTCGCGGGCAAAGATAGGGTTTTTGTCCGGATGCTGAATGCCGAAGGCCTCATCAACCAGATTTACCGGTGTGGTTCCGTCATCGCCCGTATAATACCAGATATAAGACCTGCGGTCGCCAAATCTCGCTCCGTCCTCTCCACCGGCTACGATAAAGGAAAGTTCCAGCTGGCGGTCGTAATTTACAGGGTTTATATTGATACCGAGGACATCGGTTGTCGGTCCGTTATTCCCTGTCCAGCCGTGCCAGGCAAAATCATTGCCGTTGGCAATTATCATACGGCCGTATTGCGTCTGCAAGGGGTCATTATATACGCCGATTACCCCAAAGCCGTTATTAGCATAGTCAAACGAAACATTAGCTATCGTATAGTTATTTATTCCGGAGTTTAAATAAGGCGTTACGTTTGCCCAGTAGCCAATGCTGTAGTCTCCACCCGGCGCTTCTGTGAGCTGTGTCCCTGTGATAGGATTGGAATTAAAATTAACGTTGGCAGAGCCGGTTTCATCAAAACCGTGCCAGTAGGCAACGCCGAATACAGGGCTGCCGCCGAGGCCCAAAGAGAGGGTCCCTGATGAATTACTCGGGCCTGCCGCTCCCCCCGCTCCGCGCGTGCGTAATCCTTCACCGGCGACATCGTAGCCGTAATAGCCGGTTTGGTCAAAGACTGTGGTAAACGAACTCAGCGCGGCATTAGCGCTGGAGGAAAAACCAAAAAGCAAAGCCAGGATCAACAGCCTTTTTAATATACGCATATAATCTCCGGGTTTAATTTGATATTCTGCGTTTTCTTGACGCGGCAAGGCCTAAGAGCCCGATGCCGAATAAGGACATCGTTGCCGGCTCAGGTACTGCTGTGCCGGGAGTAAATGTCCCCGAAAGATACACCTCTTCAAAACCGTTATCAATCTGGTCAAATCTCAAATCAACGACGAATAAATAATCGGTGCTGTCATAAGGCGAAAGGTCCATTGTCGGAGCGAATACCGAGTAATCTAAGCGCGCGTTTCCGCTTCTATTGTTGTCTATGGTATAAGTCGCGCTGGAGTCTCCCGTAAGAACAAGGGTATTGGGTACTGTTACCCACGCCGTAGGGTCAAATATACCGTCGTTTACGTTATCTAATGACCACGATGCTGCTACCGCGTTGCTGTTGGTGGTATCAAGGATTTTTACCTGGCCTACCACGTTTAGGAATTCGCCGGAGCTGTTTGGCTCGTGAGAGTCAAAGTTAAACACCGGAACGGTTACTCCCGGGCCAAATTGCGCTTCCAGATAATCAAGCACTTTTGCTACTGTTACCGGGCCGTTTACCTGAACACCGTTTCCCCAAATGCCGGAAAAAGTGCTGGTGCCGGCACCCGGTGCGTCTATCGCGCTTTCAAAAGTAAACGCGCCGGTTCCTACTCCTATATTTGAGCTGCCCGGGCCGTTATAGAGGATTACATCAAGGCCGCCTGTGCCCGCGACCACATCCCAGTCTGCTGCCGGCAGTCCGAATTCCAGCATCAGCGAAGCGGGAAAAGTATAGAAATCGTCAATTTTGCTCGCGTAAGCTATGCCGTCAAATTCAGCATTGGGGTCCGGAAGCACCACGACCGCCGAAGCGGTATTAATAAAAGTCAAGCTTAGTATGGATGCGGCGAACAAAAAGAGTATTTTTTTCATAACCACTCCGGGTTAAAATTATTATTTTAAGAGATAATTTAATATTTTAAAAAGTAAAATAAAATAAGTCCAAGTAAGGCGCCTAAACCTTTGCAAGTCAAGGCGCCTTCTTTTTTGGTTCGAGCTCTTACCTGAAAAAAGGCGCTCAACCTATATCTCGCGATATAAGATTAAGCGGCCTTTTTTCTCTTTAATGCCAAGCCAACCATGCCGATACCAAAAAGCAGCATGGATGTAGGTTCTGGTACTGCGTTACCGCCGATCGGATCTTCGCTCTTTACCAGCCAGAGGCCTGCGCCTGCTGTGCTTGTATCAAACTGGCCGAAGAAATCACGGTAATGCGTTGCTCCGCTGTCATCAACGAGGGCAAAATAATTGCTGTCAAACATAGAAGCATAAGCGCCTCCGATAACATCAAGATAGAAAGCGCCGTCTCCTGTGAAAGGAACGGTTGTGCTGTCTAAGTTGTTATCGTAAGCGATATGGTCGTCTATGATTGAGCCGTTGCCGAACTTGATGCCGGGGGCAAACGCCAATCTTAAAAACAGCGAACCATCGGTAGCTGTAGGATAGGTTGTACCTACTCTTGCTGCCGGGCCTGCTGATGCGTTAAAGGCGGTGGTTGTATCCAGGTAAACGTCAATAATACCGCTTACTGACTGAATGTTTAACCCTGATCCGCTCACTGCCCAGAAGTCATCGTCTATACCGTAGTAGATACCGGTAAGTTGTTCACTATCTTTGCCGTCAAACCACAATGTTGTGGCTGACTGATCCGCGCTTTTAAGGGTGGAGATTTTAAATACACCCCAAGCATCCTCTGAGCCGTCGGCATTGCCGTAACCGCCCGAAGAAGAGCCGTATAACGCGCCGACACTAAAGTCGGTGAACTTAAACTCTACCGGCCCGCGATAATCACCTATGCTGAACGCAAAGGCGTTAGATGAGGCCAATACAGTTATTGCTAACGCGATTAGTAACTTTTTCATTATTTTCACCTCCTTCTTTTTCAGATTTTATATTTACCTTTAAGTCCGTGGCTTTATCTTAAAGATACGAATATACTTTAATTATACTTTTTTCCTTTTTGCTGCCCCTAGGCCTAAAAGCCCGATACCGAAAAGCGCCATAGTTGCCGGTTCGGGTATGGCTCCTCCCCCGGGTACTACCTGCTGCCTGGTTCCGATGGAAAAATCATCAAAACCAAATACGTCGCTGCCTGTGGTTGTTGAGAATGTTATTGTTGAGAAAGGCGTAGTAGTATCATAAAAACCAAAATATAATACAGAGCCGCCTGGGCCGCTTACCGTATGAGGCACTGCGAGTACGCCGCCCGCGTATGTCAGCGTTAATTGTCCGCTAAAATCTCCTATGTCTATTCCATAAAAACCGAAAGCGGATTGCGGGTTGGTAAAGCTTAATGAAAAATTACTGCTGGTTTCCCAGTAATTACTGCCGGATATGGGATATCTCCCAAATCCGTTGGTTCCGCTGGCTTGTGTCGCGATAGCTCCGGAATTCAGGAGATTCGCGGTTCCTGCCGCGCCAAAATTTACAGCTAAAGGGACACCGGTGCTTGTAGCAAAACCCTCAAAATTTTCTGTGCCAACGCCTAATAGGTTAGTGAAGAAATTTGCGCGTGCCGCGTTGCTATTAGGGGTTGAGGCGAGTCGTACCGCTTCTCCTCCGCCCAAGTCTTCCCCAAAGAAAGTAACGGGCGCGGCATATACAAAATTTCCTATGCAGAATGTGAGGACAATAGATAAAACCGAAAATATTATGCTTTTTCTCATACTGTACTGGCTCCTTTCTTGTGCGCTTTTCTTTTACACTTTGTTAATTTAGAATTATTTATTGTTTTATATTTAACCGGTTATTGTTCCGGACGGAACGGTTGTGCTTTCTTTCTTCTGCTTGCCGCTAATCCTAAAAGCCCTGTTCCAAAAAGCACAAGTGTTGCCGGCTCGGGGACCGCGTTATTATTGCTTCCGCCTTGCGCGTTATTAAGCGCGAATATTCCTAAATCTGAATATGTTTGTGTCGCAGATAGCGCATTCGATTCATGTTTCCATGTTGCATCGGAATCGAATATCCAAGACCAAGATATTCCATCCGCGTTATTGCCGTCATCATACATACCCCAGATAAGTTCACGTGTTGGTGAATCTCCCATAATCGTTTTATAGGAATTAAACGCCGCCGGGCTTGCCGGTGCCGATGTCTGAAGCGCCGATAGCTCTGAAGCTGTTGCGATATGAAAATCTGTCCCTGATAACGCGGCGGATATAGCGTTGTAGGACATGCCGAAAAAGTTATCTATATCCATCCAGGTGTATCCTGTATTTTGGTCAAGAAAATATCCTTTTCCGGATATGTCCGGTAAATCAATAATGCTGGCATTAGCTTGTGCTGGAATTAACGCGAATGCCAATAGTAGTAGTAATAAGCATTTTTTCATTTACAGGCCCTTTCTATTTAATTTCTTTCTTCTGCTTGCCGCTAATCCTAAAAGCCCTGTTCCAAAAAGCACAAGTGTTGCCGGCTCGGGGTTGTGGGTAGTTTTGCCTATATTATTATTACCTTCTTCTTCAATGGTGATGATTTCACCGCCGGCTACGATTATTTCCTCACTGCCTCCGCTTGGCGCGGAAGAGGCGAAAACAGTGCCGCCAGCATTGGAAGAAGATCCTCCTCCGCCTCCGCCCATGCATCCGGTAAGGGCGATTGTCATTGACGCGGCAACGGCTAATACACATAATTTACTGATATTCATGTTTTCTCCTTTTTTTGCATCTTTTACTCCGCAATAAATTCTTTCCTAAAAGCTTGTAAGAAAACGTTTACTTTTCAGACACTAAAGATATAAGCATAATCCGTGCCAACTTTCATTCTAGGCAATCATTTTTTATTTTTATAACATATTTATTTTCAATATGTTACATCTCTAAATTTTTACGCCTTTTTTATTGTCCGGGTATGTCATGGACAAGCACTGAATTACCGAAACTTTACACTGTTTATTTTATTAGACAGTGTATAAGGTTTTAAACAGGATTTACGGTATTTTTTTTATGATAAGCGGAGTTATTTTATTAGCGAAGCTGGTAAGACGGATGAGCGCTTCTTCTTCTCCATTGGTAATAGGCGTGGATATTCTTATCATTGCGCCGCCAGAGGGCTTACCTTGCAGCTGGCGCAGCATTATCTTAAATTGCTGTTTTAAGTAGTTGGCGGTGAATGTATTTCCTCCCTTGAACCAGTAGAGCATCAATTCACGGGCATTTCCTTTTTCGGCTATGAGGTAATTAACTTTAAGCTTGCTTATTTTTTTATTATCGGCTATGGCTATTTCCTGGCTTTTTTTAGTTGTTATATCTATCCCACCTCCGGCAAGACAGATTTCAGGCGGGTGTGAAGATTTTCTGTTTTTGTCGGAATAGACTATATAGACGACTATCCCCGGCTCGCCTTTTCTTTTGTATTCACGCATGAGGATATTTCTCGTCTCAAGTATTTCATATACCATTTCCTCAAGCGGTATATCTTCTCCCTGCCAATCCGCAATCTGCATTGGGAACGAGGAAACATCAAACGCGTCTTCCGGTTTTATCTGCTGGTAATATAAATAGATGCTTAATCCCGCGGCAATTGCGAATAATACAATGATTAAAATATAACGCTTCATATAAAACTCCTTTATTAATTAATTACACAGATTTCTAAAATTGATTACGCAGATTAGTTTATAAATCGTTTAACCTGACAGCTTTTATTACCAAAATTGATTAATAGGCCGATTTTTAATCCTGACGCGCGCAAATATGAAAGTATCTGATAGTTGAAAACCGCAGGAACATATCCGGCTATGGATTTTATTTCTACAATAATTTTATCTTCAATCACTAAATCAAGAATTAGGCTGCCAACTTTTTTGTTTTGATAGTAAACGTTATAGCGTTTTTCAGTATTATATTTTAGATTTGTCTGCCCGAGAGCAAGCTTAAGCGCGTTGTGATATATTTTTTCGCTAAAGCCTGGGCCCAACTCCGTGTGTACCTTATAACAACAACCGATTATCTTTTCTGTAAGCGTATCATTATGTTTAATCTGTGTAATCATCTTTTATAATCAGTGTAATCGTTCTTAATCACTCCAATATTTTACTGACTACCAGCATCCCCAGGAACGCCAAAACGAAAACCATCATCCCGGCTGTGTCATGCACCAATCCTTCGGCGTGTTCCGGGCCGTAGACTTCACTGACGAAGCATAAGAAAGTTATCCGGGTTATATTGCTCATTAGCGCCAGTGGAACAGACGCTATTAATAAAACCACTTTTCTTAGGTGTGATGCCTTCAGATAATGGCTAAAAAGACTTCCTAAGGCAAGCAAGGAAATTAATGAACGCAGGCCCGAGCACGGGTCTTCTACCATTAAGTTTGAATGCCTCATATATATCATGCTTCCTGATACTTTGGCGGGGATACCGATCTTGTTGACTAAAAATGTGGAGATATTGGCGGCAAGTATCTTCATTTTGAAGCTGATGTTGGCGACAGCTACCAAAGGAAGCGGCAGCATGAAAATCAAAAACAGTATGGGAAAAATAAGCGTTTTCAGGGTTTGCCTGCCTTTTAAGTAAAGTATAAGGCCGCTTATGGTAAAAAGCATAGAAAAACCGGAGCTGAAATATACCCTCATCCAAGCGCTTATTAAGTGCGTGGCTAATCCCAGCGCGATAAAAGCAATGCCGAGATTAGAGGGATTGTCTTTTTCTATCGCTGATTTTTTATTTTTGAATATTTGCCAGGCAATAAAGCCCGATATAAAAGGCACAAGTATGCCGTGGCCGTAGTAGGAATCTTTAGCCATCCACCTTTCCCACATCCAGATAAAAGTTGGAAAGTATAGAATCAGGAATAAAATTCCGGTTATGCTGAAAATTATTAGATTATTTCTTTTTGCCATTATCCCCTCCATCGGAACCGTTTTTATTTTTAACGGTTATTAACTCAAAGCTTATCATCCAGCGCATAATTAATATAATAGTAATGACTGTTGCTGCGAATGCCCATACTCCCTGCATGCGCATAAGAGAAACAGAAATAAATCCCAGATAAATGGTTATTGAATAGAGCATAAGGACCGCTTTTTTTTGCGAGCCTTCGCTGATGACCAGCTTATGGTGTATGTGTTCTTTATCGGCAAAAAATACCTTATCTCCTTTTGTAAGCCGCCGCACAATAGCCAGAAAAGTATCTATTACCGGGATCCCCATGGCGATAATCGGGGCAATCAGGGCTACAAAAGTCGCGCCTTTATAAGCGCCTTCCATTGATATCAAAGAAAGCATGAATCCTAAAAACATGCTTCCGGTGTCACCCATGAATATTTTTGCCGGATAAAAATTATAAGGCAGGAAACCAAGCGCTCCGCCGGCTATGGCGATAGATAAGATAGACAGCGTTATGTTATCGCTCCTTATGCCGGCAAAGAATAATGTCCCCGCGATAATCGCGCTTGTGCCTGCCGCTAGCCCGTCCAGCCCGTCCAGGAGGTTAATCGCGTTTGTAAGGCCGATTATCCAGAATAAAGTAAGCAGGAGCCCGGCAATGGCCGGCAGATATACAGTAATACCAAAAAGGTTGGTCGCGTGTATGATTGAGAAGCCCGATATATAGGCGATTAGCGCCGCGACCATTTGGTAAAAAAGTTTTCTTCTGGCGGTAATGCCTTTAATGTCGTCTGCTATGCCCGCCAGGAATATGATTAATGATCCTCCGATCAGCCCGGTAAATTTTTCCGCGGATAGTTCTGCTTTAGCAAACAATAACAGAGAACTTATTGAGCCGCAGTAAATGGCGATACCTCCTAAGAGCGGCATGGGTTTTTTGTTGATTTTTCGCCAATTCGGCTTATCCAGCCATTTTTTCGCGATAGCTACGCGTTTTATTATAGGCGTGATTAGGAGCGATATCGCGAAAGCGGTCAAAAATGCCGATAAATATTTTATATACATAGTTTTTTAAGCTCTTTCATTGTATGGCCCTCGTACTCTCGGCCTTTTCCCAGATATGTGTTTGGCCGCTTCGTATAAAATGGCAGCAAGCGGCGAGAGAGGCGAAATTTATTAAATTAAAGTAAAACGGTATATAGAAAAGTTTTATCCTGTTTTTTTTTCTGAGTAAAAATCCTATGAGCGATAAGCTATAAAATACCAATTGCGCCAAAAATAAATAAAAATACAGCGCTTCTTTAATAAGTATGAGATTGGAAACGAATATAGCTATCATAAAAAATGGCCCTGCCCAGCGCAGGATTTTATGGAACAGTAATTCAAATATGCCCAAAGGTGAGAGTTTAAGCAGGATCTTGCGCATTCTGAGCGCTCCTTTTATACCCTGCGCGACTATGCGCATTTTTTGCTTGAATTCCTCTGTCAAATCCTCTGTCGCCTTTTCCGTAACCACCGCCTCCGGCTCATATAAAACCTTATGTCCTTTTGCCTGAATTAAAAGCGGGATGCTGAAATCATCGGCTATTTCCTGGTCGGGGTAAGGGTAGAGCTCTTTTCTTACCGCCTGAATAGAACCGTTGGTGATTAAAAGCCTGCCCAGCCTGCTTTCTTGTTTTTTGATAAAAGTTTCATACCTCCAGTAGAGATTTTCCCCCTGGCCTATGGCTGTAGAGTTTGCGTCTACGTAGCGTAATCTTCCCGATACGCAGCCAACGCCTTCATCGGCAAAATTACGCGCTATTTTTTTCAGGGTGTCGCTTTGATTCATGGAGTTGGCGTCCGAGAATACGATTATTTCTCCTTTGGCCAGTGATACGGCCTTGTTCATTGCTGCCACTTTGCCTGCCCTTTCCGTATTTTCAAAAATAAGCACGCGGCTGTCATTATGGCTTGCGAGAATTTCTTTCGTTTTGTCGGTGCAGTTATCCAGCGCGAAAATTATCTCTAAGCTATTCTTGGGATAATCAAGCGCGAGTATATTTTCTATTTTCGCTTTTGCCGACTTCTCTTCATTGTGCATGGGGATTATCATAGTTATAGGCGGCATTATGTTTTCTTTGCGTGCTTCTTTTCCGAAAATTTTCGCGATAATAAATATGGCGGCTGGATAGGCGAAGTACATAAAAAGCATAATGCCTATATTGAGCCAAAATAGTGTTTTTATCACGGCGCCAGCACCTTATTTAGTTCTTCAAAGACCACACCCCAGTCATATTTCTTTTCTATCAGGCCGCGGCCTTCTTTGCCTAAATTTTGATATGGTGGTTTATCTTCTAATATATCTAACACCGCGGAAGCAAAATCTCGCGGATTATCCCGTATTAACAGGTGTTTATTATTTTCGGTTTCCAGGCCTTCGCATCCGACAGACGTCGTAACTACCGCCTTTTTCATGCTCAATGCCTCTAAAATTTTAAGCCGCGTGCCTCCGCCGATACGAAGCGGTACAACAAATACATGCGCTTTACCTATATAATCCCGGATATCTTTGACAAAGCCGGTAACGATTATTGATTTATCATTTTTTGCCGTCTCTTTTACGCGTTTGGACGGCTTATCCCCTACTATCCAGAATTTTACGCCATGATTTTTTTCTTTTATTAAAGGGTAAATATTTTCCACAAAGTAGATTATAGCGTCTTCGTTGGGGTGCCAGCCGATTTGTCCGCTATAAACTATTGAATTCCTAACTATTTCATAGGGATCGGGATTAAAATAGCCGCTTTCTACCCCGTTATTTACCACTATAATATTCGCGGCATTTGTTCTTTTCTGCATTATTTTTTTATCATGCAGTGAGCAGGCGGCGGCACAGTCAAACATCCTCCATATTTTCGGCTCAATATTTTTAAATTTCAGATACTCTATAAGCGCGAATATTTTTTTAAACATATTTTTTTCAAACTTCGAATAGCGCTTAATAATCGTTGATTCAATATTATGTTCATAGAGCAATTTAGGCGTCTTGTTATCAAAGGGTATGTTAAGCGCGCGGTGTATAGCATCGCATATAATTAAGTCCTGAGGGTTTTCGCTGAGGTAGCGCGCTATTTGCGCTCTTACTTCAGGAAATGTCCTGAGTTTTATAGAAAACGGCAAAGCCGAAAATAAGCTTAAAAAAGCGGCGATTAATTTATTTTGTTTTTTACGGCCAAGTATCATGACATCCTTACAATATGATTTTAAATGCGCGATTGCTTCATTGCTGTTTTTATCGGCTTCTTCCACAAAAAGAGCAATATTAATATCTCTTCGCGCAAGCGCGCGGATAAGAAAGTAGTTCCTTTTTTTATAGCCGTGCGTTGCCGGATACGGCAGGTCTCTTATCAAAAATAATGCTTTCAAGGCATTATCTCCTCTATTTTTATATCATCAAACCAGGCAGTGCCGCGCCCCACAAGCTGGCATGCCAGGTATTCTATCGTATTTTCCGGCTTTGGGCTAAAGCGCGCCGATACCTTGCTCCATTCAGCGCTACCGTAGACGGGTGAAGTTTTAAAATATTCAGATTGCCCGTTTTTATATTTTACTTTTATACGGATGAATGCTTCGCTTTCTATGTCTTTTGCTTTAATCCACCCGCTTAAGATATATTGAGAGTCGGGATTCAGAGTGATATTCAATTCATTTTTTACTATTGCGCCGGTAGACTTCCAGTTATCGCCCGAGCCTTTGATCATCGCGCTTTTTCTTCCGGAGTGGGCGCTGCGGGCGTCTATTTTTATTGACGGTTTTCCGTTCCATTTTTGCGGTTTCCAGCCTTTGTCGCCTTCCTCGAAGCCGGCGTTTGATATAGGCAGATTGGTTGTATTTAAATGAGTTTCCCCTTTTGCGGTATTTTCATTCTTGGGGGCTGATTTTTTTACTGCCTTTTCATTTTCCGTCATAACGGTCAGCGATATGTCGTCAAACCAGGCAGTGCCGCCTCCCGTAAGCTGGCAGACAAGATAATCTATCGCGTTTTCTGATTTCGGGCTGAATTTCGCCTCAACCAGATTCCAGTCTTTAGTGCCATATACAGGCAGAGCTTTGAAATAAGCGGTTTCCCCGTTCTTGTATTTTGTTTTTATGCGCACAAATGCTTCGCTCTCTACCGCGTTTGCCTTTATCCAGGCAGAAAGTTTATAATCATATCCGGGCAACAATACTAAATCCGGTTTTTGCGTAGCAACGCCGATAGAATCCCAGCCTTCGCCTTCGCCGCCTTCTATTTTTAATGACATGCGTCCGGAATGCTTGACTTTTGAATCGAGAGCTGCCTTACTGTTTCCTTTCCATGCTTGAAGCTTCCATGCTTCTTTTCCTTTTTCAAATCCTGAATTTTTTATGGGAATAGTGATTTCTTTCAGCTCTCCTTTTGGTATTTCCTGTGAATTTTCTTTTTTAAGGCTGAAAAGGCTGTCAAATTCCGGCTTAAATGTTGATAAACCCAAGGCATAGGCATATACCATCTTATTTGCCTGCGCGATTAGTTTTACCGCTTCTTCATAGGGCTCATCTTTTTGGTTAACTAATCCCCAGTTGGCAGCCCGTTCATCGTAGCATTTCTTGGGCGGGTCGAAATACTGAAACCAATGCATACCGACTATTGCGGGATGCTTCGCGACTTCTGCCATGTATCTCCAGTAGCTAACTCCTCTGTCTTTTTGCGTGCCTACCATGCCGTAAGGAAGGCCGGCGTCTTCTGCCGTAATTATAACCCCCAGCATTATTGGCTTGCCCGCGTTCTCATACATTTTATCCATGGATTCCTTAAAATTTTTACTTATCGTGTGCCCCTGATTAAAGCCGTAACCGCTTGTACTGAATATATCGGAGTATTTGCTGCTTGCCTCCACCAGCTCAGGATATAGCCTTGATGGCCGTGTGCCTAAAATCATATGGTTTGCGTCAAATTCACGCAATGTATCATGTAAAATTCTTGAGAATTCTTCGGCGATTAGCTTAAAAAACAACAGGTTGTCCTTTTCGCTGTTTTCGTTTATGGGTATCTTTTTTATATTGTATAAGTCATCAAAGCTGTTAAAGCCTGTGTTCCAGGAATTATTTAACGCCCGGATATCGCTGTATAGTTTTTTTACAAAATTCACCCAGGCGGTTTTACCGGGCGTATCGCCGCTTAAAGCAATAAAATCATTTACTAAAGCGCCTCTTCTTTGCTTGCTTCCGTACCATGACGGCTCATCTGCCAGGAAATATCCCAAAAGCCAGGAGTCGTTTATCAGGTACGGCTGATTTTTAAACCTTTCCTGCATGGATTTTTTTACCGATTCCTTGAATTTTTCAGAGAATACATCGGGAAAATAACCGTATGCTCCTTTGGCGATAACATTATCGGCTTTTCTGGGCAGGTCTATGCCGATTACATAAGCAAGCGGCGCGTGTTTTCTGTCTAATCCTTCTTTGTAGATGCTTTCAGACGACCAGTCGCCTATGGTATTAAATCCCCAGTTTTTAAGCCGTAGTTTGGTAATTTTCGCCCATTCTCCTTCACTGCCGTATTTGGCAAGGCTTGCCTCTTTGTATGGGCGTTTCTTAGCGCCTTCCTCAGGAATGCCGCTAATCCTTACGCAATACATGCCGATAGACCAAAAGGCATTGCCCTCGGGCGTGATTATCCACCACTTGCCGTTTATTTCTTCGGTATGGAAAAATCCGGTTTTCTCTCCGGCTAGCCCTGCCCATCCGCCGTATTTATCAAATTGCTCATTTTGCGCGTGGGTAAAATTTGGCATGATTGCAAAAATCAATGCGGCGATGAGTATTTTTAATTTCATTGCGGATTCCTATTTTTTCTTGCTATTTTTTTATTAGGCGCAGTTTTATTATTTACGGCAATATTTTCTAACGCAGCAGCCATAAATATCATAAACCACAAAATCTTATCTTGCTGTGAATGCAGAAATATTGCGGATATAAAAAAGCCGAATAGCCCAACGTAAAAACCTTTCGCGTAATTGGCAAATTCTTTATTATTTTTTATTATTCTGCCAAGGGATTTTAATGTTGTAAAAAATATCCCCAGCATAAAAAATAATCCTATAGAACCAAGTTCTGCCGCTACCTCCAGATACATATTGTGCGCTCGGCCAGGAGATATTGGCTGATAATTTCTGCATTCGTAGTAGTAATTGCCGATACCGCGGCCGAATATAGGATTATCCAAAAACATCTGCCATGCTGCTTTGGCGAGCAGGTATCTTCTGGTAGTTGAGTCAATCGCTTCATCCCCCATCATTTTTTCTTCAACCTTTGTTTTTTCTATTCTTTCCCAGAAATCACTCGGCATAAAGTTGGCCAATCCCGCGACTATTACAATGGCAAGAAATATGGTTATTATTTTCCTTTTTGTTTTTATTAACGCGATAAAAAGCATGCTCAAGAAGCCGATTAATCCTCCCCTTGAAAAAGTCAATACTAATGCCGAAAATATAGCAAAGCTCATTATTAACGATAGCATTTTTCCCGCCAATCCCTTCCGGATAAAAAAAGTATAAAAGGAAATGGCCAATGCAGGAAGCAGGCTTATGGCGAATTCATTCGGTCCGTAGTCGGCGCCGCTTATTCTTATCGTTCCCCCGCTTGCGAGATATCCGTAAATAGAATATAAGCTGACAAAGAACATACAGCTTAATATTGCCCATAAAATAATTTTGAACCTGCGGATATTATTTACCAAAGCCAGAATAATAAAAGCGAGCATAAAAAAAGAAGCAAACATGGTGAAATTTTCGCGCGTGGCAAATCCCGGATGCACAAATCCTGAGATATAAATCCACATCAAAAATAATAAGAAGAACTTTATTTGGGGTTTTTTAATGAACGCCCAGCTTCTTTTCTCAAGCACTTGCTTCATAAAGGCCGATAAAAAGGTGAGCCCGCCGATTATTTTTATTGGTGTTGCCATTGTAAACAGGCCGAATATGCTTTGGCCGAATGCCTGCAGTATCGCCTGCGGTATAAGCAAGGTAGTTATTACCAGGCCCATGAAAGGATTGGCGAGGATAAGCATGGCGATGATTATGCCTATTAATATTATAGGTAAAGGCATGTTCATAATAATGACAAGTTTATTTAGACAGTAATGTCCTTATATAGTTTTTCGGTCTTTTCTACCTGTTTTTTAATATCAAACTCTTCCCTTATGAATTTTTGGGCGTTCCTGCCGTACTCTAAAAGCAGCCCTTTATTATCCAAAAGCTCTTCCAGCGCGTTTTTAAGCGAGTCCTCGTCTTTCGGCGGGATGACTATGCCAGTTTTTTCATTGATTACCGCCTCCGGGCTTCCGTCAACATTGGTTACGATTATCGGCTTACCCATTGCGCCTGTTTCCAAGGCTATTAAAGGCAGGCCTTCATACAGGGATGGTAAAACGACTAAGTCAATCTCGCTAATTAGCTCTTTAATATTTTCTCTGTAGCCTAAAAATTCTACTTTATCACTAATTTCTAATCGCTCAGCACTATCTATTAGTTCTTTTTTGAGGCTGCCGTCCCCGGCTATTAGGAATTTAACATTATTGAATTTACCGTTTAAAAGGCTTATTGCTTTTAATAGGTATCTGTGCCCTTTTTGCTCTTCCAGCCTGCCGATTACGCCTATTTTGAAGCTTGTACTGGGTACTGAGTTCTGAGTACTGCGTATTTCCGGCTTGAATTTATTTACATCAATCCCATTATGGATAACTTCAATTTTATCAGCGGGTAATTTCTTTTCATTTACCAGATAATTTTTTACAGCGTTTGATACGGCGATTATTTTGTCCGTAAATCTATAAAAAAACCTATCTATAAAATATGCTTTTTTTAGACCTTTTCTCCATGCCTCCCTTAGGTGTGCCGTTTCTATTACCTTCGGTATGCCTGCTAATTTTGCAAGGGGCGCGGCAAACATAGTGGCGAAAAATAAATGCGAATGAACCACATCGGGTTTTTCATGTTTAAGTATCTTGACGAATTTATTTATCGCGCCTATATTTCTCCATTTCCTGATTTTGGCAGGATAATGCTTTATGTTTAAATCGGTTAATTCAGGCATTAAGCTTATCAATTCCTGCGGGCATACTAATATCGGTTCAAATTCATCTTTATCCAATCCCTTTATCAGTGACAATACGTGTTCCTCTGCCCCCGCGCGGACAGTGGAGTTGAGGAAATAAAGGATTTTAGTTCTGCGTGCTGGGTGCTGAGTGCTGAGTGCCGAGTATCCCAGCATTAAATTGTAAAAATCCTTTACGTCATTAATTGGGGTATCAATCTCTTTGTTGCTTATCAGGCAGGCGTTCATCGCCTTATCGCCAACGTCAAATCCATGCATTCCCTGCGGGATTTTGCTCCCCATAAAACTCGGGTTAATCACCGAGCCTGTATTCATCAGGAAAATCAGCTCTCCATACATATTGTTTTTAAAATCTATGTTGAATTCCCGTATCTCCTCCGCAGATAAGATTCTTCCGTAATTTTTACTTTTGAGCTTTTCTGTGATTTTTATTTTTGCCGCATTATTAAAGAACCAGAAGCGCGCCATAGTTGAATCATAGAAAGCTATATAGTCATCCGGTGTTTTAAAATCGATCGTTTCTATATCTTTTTTAAGTTCAAAGCTATTGTCAATAGATGCCATGCCATGGTCTGAAAAGATAAACAGGTTGACAGCGTTAAAGCTTCTATTTGCCGTATCGCATATTTCAAGGATTCTTTTTTCATAGCTATCCAGCATCTCTTTTACTTTTCTATCATCCTTGCAGGCGCGATGCAGTAAGGCGTCGGATTCGGACAGGTATAGGAAATAAGTTGAGCTTTCCGGCTTTTTTATGGATTCTTTTGCTTTTGAAAAAATCTCTTCATCTTTTACCGGGTAAGTAAAACACTTATAATCTATTTTTGCCTCATTGAGTTTATCAAAAATGGATTTTGCGCCTTTTATGCCGGCTGGTTTATAAATGTTTCTGCGTTCGCATATATCAAATAGATGCAGTTGTTCAACCGGTATTAGATAGGTTTCAAAATATCCGCTATAGCCCATTAGTCTTTTTGAGATTTCTTCAATTATCTTTCGTGACGCCCTGGAGTTGAGCATTTTTTTAGGAATCCAGTTTATGATCTTCGTCCAGCCAAACGGCGATGTTTCAGGTGAATAATAATATAAAGACCAGTGCTTATGCTCTTTCGGGTATTTGCCTGTCAGTATTGAAGGTATTACCCCGCTTGAGAAGCCCAAAATACTTTTTACAGGCATTTTTGTCCTGGCGATTTTATCTAAAAAAGGCCTGTCCTTGATATATTCCCAGCCGAGGGCGTCAATTAGGATGAAGATGTTCACGGTAGTCCTGAGTTCTGGGTTATGAGTTCTGGGTTGCATGATTAAATCCTATTAATTAGGGTAGTGGTCATTCTGCAGATATAATCTACTCTTTGTATAATTTTTTCTATTTTTTCCGGTTTTGCATAATCTAATTCTTTAGCAAGAATTAACTGAGTTTCTATTTCTGCTAATGAGCCTAAAGCGAAATTTAAGAAATGTATAAATTCTTTTTTGTGCTTTCTCCTGAAGCCTTCCGCGATATTAGAAGGCACTGAGATTGCCGCTCTGCGTATTTGAGTAACAAGGCAGAATTTTTCTTCATCCGGAAATTTATTACTTAGTTCATAAATTTCTTTTGCCAGGCTAATTCCTTCCTGCCATATTCTTAAGTCGTTGAATTTGTTTACCTTCTCACCCATAATTTTTTACTCAGCACACGGTACTCAGAACTCAGCACAGACTACTTTACAATCGCTTCCCATTTTTTAATTACGCTATCCGCTTTTTCCCGGTTTATCTGGTCACTAAAATATAACTTCGCCGCGTTACGGTATATCAAAAACTGCGGTGATGAGATGAAAATATTATGCATATTGCCAAAGTGAATACCCTTTGCCATAAGTTTAATCCAGCCCTTAAGGCGTGCTTTAAAATCCGGTATAGCAATAAACTTATCCAAGGTTTTATCAAAATTGTAGCTTAGGTCGTTTAATAATACGCTTGCTTCATACAGCCATATCTCCCTAAAATATTTTTTTAGCTCTAGCCATTTTTCTTTCGCTTCTTGATTATCTATTGGCCGTGTCTTGCCGCTAATCGCGTTATTTAAGGCATTCTCCGCCTTGGGCTTAAAATCAGGTATTTTATCCGCTAAATAACACATGTCGCAGAGGGTATTTTTGAGCGCCTCTGCCTTTTCCTTATATAAGCTTTTATATTGCTTATGAAAAGCAAGCAGGGAGTTGGCCAGCTGTATATAGCCTTTATCAATATCATATTGATATATTGTTTTACCGTCTTCTATTTTTTTCAGCAGAATAAGCTGCTCAACGATTCGGTTGTTTAGTAATATAAAGCCGTCAATGGGCGCGATATCTGAATATTCATAATCAGGGATATTTTTTAATATCTCTTTATCGCCGCGGACAACCTTGCCGAAATTCTTAAGCTCAAGCGTAAAAATACAGGGTTTTAGCTTTTTTAAATGCTTTCGCGTGCTAAAATTTAAGGTTAAATTATTATCTTTCGGCTTTATTTTGTTAAGTTTCCCGAGCTTCTCCGGCTTGGCAATGGCCAAAAATTCTATATCGCTTATTAGTTCTAATTCAGCGTTGTTTTGGCAGGTTAATCCCTCCCCCCTTGCAAAGCTTCCCACTAATATCAGAGCCTCAATATTAGCGCCTATGCGCTTTAGGATGTTTTCCGTTTCTTGCCTAATTAACTCTTCTATCGTCATAATTTTTTCTTTTTACCCTGTACCCGGTACTCAGCACTCAGTACCAGCGTTTAATACGCCTAACTATTTTATCCAGCGTTTTATCGCCTAATTTCTTACTGCTGTTTACCGCTATATCCGCACATCTCTTCTGCGGCTCCACGTATTTAACCTGCATAGGCAAGACGTCTTTAAAATAGCGCCTGCAGGTGGATTCCAATGTTTCCCCGCGTTCGTTTATATCGCGGTTTATGCGCCTTGCCATGCAGGTATGATTCTCCGCGTCTACGTAGATTTTCAAATCAAAAAGCTTGCCGGTTTCTTTTTTAACATATGGCATCAGCCCTTCCACTATAATGAATACCTTGGGAGCTATTTTCTTTGTCTTTTTAAGGCGTCTGCTGCTAATAAAATCATAATATGGCAGCGATATAGTTTTATTATTTTTTAGCGCTTTTAAATGCTTTTTAAATAGCGCGAAATCAAAAGCTCTTATATTATCAAAGTTTATCTTCTTACGTTTAGCTATGCTTAGTCTACCCCAGTCCTTATAATAATTATCCTGTGAAATTATAGAGCATTTATCGCTGCCTAATTTTTTTAATAGTTCTTTAGCCAGTAAGCTCTTTCCGCAGGCGCTGGGGCCGGCTATGGCGATTAACTTTGTATGCCTGCTGTTTTTTGCCATAATTCGATTACTTTGCCTATATTTTTATTGTTAGCAAAATATTCCTCTATTTTCTTAGAGGCAGCTATTCCCATTTCTTTTGCTCTCTCGCGGTTATTTAAGAGATGGATAATTCTATCTGCCATTCTCTCGTGGTCTCTTTGTTCAACTATGAAGCCATTTTCCCCGTCACTGATTAAGTCTCTTGCGCCGGCAAACTTTGTGGCCACCACAGGTTTAGCCGCTGCCATTGCCTCAGCCATGGCTATGCAGGTTCCTTCAAATATGGATGATACTACGTATAAGTCGCAAGCCGCCAGATATTGCGGTATTTTTTCATGAGGGATATTTCCGGTAAATATTGTATTGCCATCTATCGCTAATTCCGACGCGGCTCTTTTTAAAAATTGTTCCTGAGTGCCTGAGCCACCTATTACTAAAAGCGTGGATGGGCGGCTGGTTAGCACTATTTTAAAAGCTTTAAGCAGTGTGGGTATGTCTTTTTGCGCTACAAGGCGTCCGGCAAACAGGACTAATTTATCGTATTTGCCGTTTAGGTAATGCTTTCGTATGTCTATGCCGTTTACTTCTCTAAATTTAGAGAGGTCCGCGTTTACCGGTATAACCGATATCTTATCCGGATTAATCCTTATTTTTTTTACGAGCTTATCTTTTTCATGTTGCGTGCCGACCCTTATGGTATCGGCCCTTTTTAGGATGAATTTTGCTAAAACGTTAAAAATCTTATTTATTTTTCTTAAATTTATCCAGTATTGATTGTCGCAAAAGTCAATATGTACCTGTATGTTTAAAGGAATTTTAAAGCGTTTTTTTAACAAATACCCTATGACCCCTGTCGTAAAAGGGTCTTCTGTAGTTATGGCATCAATTTTATTGTCCCCGCATATTCGGGACGCGATTTTAAGCGCATCCAAAATAAATGAACCCTTATTTTTGGAATTGCTTGGGTAAATATATAGGTTATCCGCCCATTTTTCTTTTTTGAATCCTAGCTCTTTAGGAGAATAGACTACCTGATGGAATGAAGTAAGAGATTTCGCGTAATTAGATTGCCTTGTTCTTACATCGCCTCTTACCTTATCATCTTTGAGCATTAAGTAATCCAGGCCTATGCCTAAAATATTGGCCGTTTTATGATGAGTTATCGACCTGCCTTTTACTTGGTTTAATATTTGTTTTATTTCGTCAACTTTGGTTTCCCAGCTGTAACGTGTTTCTACCATATCTCTTGCATTTTTTGCTATTGTTAGCCGTTTTTCTTGGTTTGATAATAATTCTATAACTTTATTGGCAAATTCATCAGGCGCGTCAGCAATCATAATATTATTGCCGTCATTTATATTAATGCCCGGGGTGCTTATTTTTGTAGCTACAATGGGTATCCCTATTGCCATTGCTTCCAAAATCTTATTTTTTATCCCGGTACCAAGCCGTAAGGGGCAGACATAAACCGCGCTTTTATGAATAAAAGTTCTTAAGTCATCAACCGCGCCCGTTACTATTACCTGTTTATCATTGGCGAGGTTGCGTATTTCGTCTGCAGGGTTTGCCCCCGCAAGATATAATTTTACATCAGTTATTTTCTTGCGTATGAGTGGAAATATTTTAGTATAGAAGTAAAGCGCTGCATCAGCATTCGGCAGATAGGACATATTTCCGGTAAAAATGATATTATTTTCGGTGGAATCAGGAGGATTATATTTATAATATTCCGTGTCAACGCCGTTCGTTACTATTGAGATTTTTAAGTTTGGCAGAAGTTTTTTTAGGTTATCAGCGTCATTCGGGCCCACAACAATGCAATGATCAAATTTTGAATATATCAATTTTTCATAGATGGCTGATTTTATCCATCTTATTAAGTGCGGTAGTTTTTGTATGCCAGGCTTTGCCTGCTGGAAGAACTGATAATTGCGGGCTGACGATGAATCATGCGGCGCGATTATTTTTGGCAAATTTTTTATTTTATAAACATATTGCCCGATATTGGCGCCTTCGGCAAAAATTATATCTATGTTGTAATTATCTATGGCACGAGTTATCTTATCCCGCATTTCATTGTCCCATGAGTAGGCGCGGAAGAAAGTAAGAATTTTCTTTATAAAAGAAGGTTTTTTATATAGCACAGTTTCAATAGATTCGCAAAAATTTTTTATGCTTTTTTTATTTTCCAAATCAGCATTTGTTCTATAGAAAGCAAGCAAGTGTATTGTATTGTCCGCGGACAGGCGTTTTAATATGTTATAGGCTACCAGCCTAAAGCCGTCACCGCAGGGAAAATATGGCAGTATTTCTGTTATATACAAAATATTCATAAATACCTTTATCTAATTATTTTGAATTTTATGCCGGCAGCAAAACCGGTAATTTTTCCAAAAATTGAAGCAATGATGCATGTGAATAATCTAAGGCCCGGTTTTTTAAAAAAAGAAATTATGCCTGTATTATTGGTAAAAATGTATGACATGGTTCGAGTTAGGTCGAAGTTTTTAATCATGAAATACGTTGAATTACGCGCAATATAAAAGTTTCTTTTAAAGTCATATGTTTTACGCATTACAATTTCCCGCGGCGCGGTAGTGTGGATAACCGCCATTTTTGGGTTAAATAGTATTTTATAGCCAAGCTTTTTAATTTTTATACAGAGGTCGGTTTCTTCAAGAACGTTTGAGCCGGTATAATTTATATCAAATCCTCCCGCTTTTACAAGCGCGGATTTTTTAAAAGACATATTACAACCCCTCAAGTGGTCCACCTCTATTATTCTCCCGGGATCTTTAAAGAAATTACCTATGCGTGTCCCGTTATAGGTTAAGCGGCCTATAGCTTCGGAACTATAGCCTTCAGAGTTTTCCACATTTTTATCAATAATAAGGCCTCCTGCGGCTCCTATGTTATCTGATGTATAGCTTTCCGCGCAGGCTTTGAGCCAACCGTCCTGGACCAAGCTATCGTCATCTATAAAAGCAACTATTTCCCCTTTGGCATGCTTAATGCCTATATTCTTTGACTCCGGCCTTTTATTCAACCCGTTAGGCAGGAAGAAATACCGTATTTGAGGATATTTTTGCGATATAACGGTTTTTGTCACCTCATCAGTTGAAGAATCAACCACGACTATTTCAAAATTGTCATATTCTTGCTTTAATAAATGCTGTATGCAGTCATTTAGCCATGATGCACGGTTTCTTGTGGGAATAACTATTGATATCATCTTTAGTATGATTTATATATTCTTCAGTTGTATTGGCGGTATTTTTTGTAAAATAGTTTTGTGAATGAGTTGATTAGCCGGTTTATATTTAATTCATAAGTTTGGCTTTTTAGCAAAATCTTCATGGCAAAATATTTCTCACCTTTTAACTTAAAAAGATCTTTTCCTATTGTCCAAAATTTTTCAGCATAAATGGGTTTTAATGATGGATTGCTATGTAATGCGCATCGTTCATGTTTTTTTAACACACGGTAATAATCATACAGGCGCTTTTTTTCCGCTTCGGGCGAATGCCATAAACTATTTTCATGTATGCAATATACCCATAATGCGGTATCTTCATTGAGCATGCCGATTTTTAGTTTAGCTTTAGATAAGCGTATCCAGATATCCAAATCTTCACAGATGGATAAACTTTCGTCAAAATAACCAATTTTCTGAAAGCACGATTTTTTTATCAGCATTTTTATGCAGCCGACAAATTGCTTAAATAATTTCACATAAAGGTCATTAATATTTCCCGGGAATTCTTCGCGAACAGCTAAATTTAACTTCCATTCTCCATGATCCCATATTTTCCGATAATAGGCTTTAGGAATTACCAAGTCATAATTTTCTGCAATCAGATATGTCATGCACTTATTCAGGAAATCCGGTAAAAAATAGTCATCGGAGTCTATAAAGGCGATATATTCGCCCTGCGCTTCTTTTATCCCCTTATTTCTCGCGGCGCTCGGCCCTTTATTTTCCTGATAAAAATATTTGATTATACCTGGGTATTGACGCCGGTATTCTTCTACGATTTCGGATGTATTATCGCCAGATCCGTCATTTACCACGATTAATTCTATATTTTTATAGGTTTGGTTTAAAACGCTGTCAATAGACTGTCTAATGAATTTAGCCCTGTTATATGTCGGGATAATTATGCTTACTTTTGGCATATTATTTCATGCCTTCTTTTACTTAAGCGTAAAAAATCCGCAAGCCTTAACGGGCATGCAGAGATGATTAAATATATGAAGGCCTTAAAACCATTTATTGAAAAAATACTTTTTGTAAACCAATGACGAGCTTTTTTATATTCGCGCCTGTAGAAATAATATCCCCCAAAATGGTATATCCAATCCGCACGCTGTTTTCGAAAGATGTTCTTTTCTTCCCTGGTAAAAACGCCGCTTTTTATAAAATCACCTAAGAATTTGATATGTTCTTCATGATAAAGCTCCCTATTGTGCGAGACGCTTAAGCCGCGCAGTCGCCTGATGACAAGCGGCTCATTGATTATGTTGATCTTAAATCGTTTGGCGATCCTAAGCCACATATCATAATCTTCGCCTATCCTATAGTCTTCATTAAATAATCCCACCGTAGAAAAAACATTTTTTTTGACGATGACTGTAGGGGTAAAAATAAAATTTGCTTTAGCAAGCTCCAGAGATAAATTTTCGCCCTGGATATTATCGCATAGCCCTTTTTCATTCAGGTATGATTTATTCACGATTTTATTTTCATTACGCTGCTGCATATCTGAAAATACAAGCTTTATTTCTATATCTTGCTCCAGTAAGTTTATTTGTTTCTTCATTTTTTCCGGCAGCCACAAATCATCCGAGTCCTGAAAAGCGATATATTCACCGCTTGATTTTTTTATTCCAAGATTCCTGGCTGATCCCGGCCCCCTATGTTCCTGGTAAAGATAATGAATTTTTCCGGGAAATTTATCAATATATTCTTCTATGATTGTTTTCGTGTTATCCGTAGAGCCGTCATCAACCACAATAATTTCAAAATCCTGATAGGTCTGATTTAATACGCTATCGATGGCTTCCGGCAGGTATCTGGCGCAGTTATGTGTTGGAATTATTACGCTTACTTTTAGCATATTTTTTTCCTAATGATCTGTGCAGCGCTTTCAAGAGCATTTTTATATTCGTTAACTTTTTTAAATATAGATTTTTGATAATGGCTTGAATTTATATATAGTTCATCAACCATATTTAATAATTTATTGCTGGATAACGCATCCGTGCGCATATTAAAATTTTCAAGTTCCATGGAGCACATAAAATCATGGCATTTTGGGCGGTACTCCAGCATAATAGATGGAGTATATGCGCATAATGCCAAAACAACAGAATGTAATTTCTGGCCAATAAATACATCAAAAGTGTTTAATAAATCCAGAGTTTTGCTTAGAGATTTATAATCATAAAATATTTTAACTTTACCATTTAATTGTTTGGCAGCTTTTTCGATAAAGCCGATATCATTATCCCAGACGGGCACAAAAGTTATTTCCCAGCCGTTTCTGGCTATAAGTCCGGAAATTTTTATTATGAATTGCAATATGTCTTCTTCTCTGCCCCATACTTTTCCTGCTGAAGCCCCGAAATTAATGCCGATTTTTTTTCTTTGCTTTTTTCGCTTAATCTCTTTCTGGGCAAAAAGAAGCGCCGTATCGCCGGTTATTGATGCATTATGGAAGCCATTTTCTTTCAGTATTTTCATTGAAACCGGGCCTCTAATGCCTACAAATGCACATTTTTTAAGATTAGGGATAAACTCATCTAAGCAATTATTCCGCTCATCATGCCTATCCCAGAATGCCGGATTTCTTACCCCGGCCCCCAAAATAAAAACCTTGTAGCCATTATCCAAAGCCAGCTTTATTTTTTCTAGGTAGCCTGGTTCATTAATAACCGTCCCTCCTCCGAAGATCACGCTGTCATAGAGTTTACCAAAATATTTTTCAAGTTTTTCGATTTTGGCAGTATATTTAAAATTAACAAGTTTGAAATCCGGGAATAAATTTTTAGATGCTTCCAAAATAGCTTCATCTCCAAGGTTATTATGTCCGTTCCAGCCGACGTATCCTAACCGTTTTTGGAAAGGAAGGCAATACTGCCAGTTTCTTTTCAGGGAGCCTATTTTTGATATAAGCGTATGCATATTGCTTGGATTCGATTTTTAGCTTAAGGCGATTTTAAGAAAAGCGAATATAGCTTTGCAAGATTATTTCCGAGATATTGCTGGTCAAGCCTGCGCAGGGTTCCTTTAAATCCGGCATCTTTACGTATTGCCATAGCGAGTTCGTGTTGGCCTTCGTTTTCCAGTAATTCAGCAAGAGATAAATAATTCACGTTAAAGTCAATTTGGCTTTGATGCCGGAATGCCATTTTTAATTCTTCAACTGTTATATTGCGCCTTGGAAACGCTGTGGCGTATCTTAATTTACCTATAGCAAGCAACATCACCATTGTTTTAATGCATTTGATGCATTTTCCACAGTTTAATAATTCATCGTGGTTTTGTGTGCAAACTCTTAGTTTTTGTAGAGCTATGTCCCAATCCGCGAGCATTTTGATTTTTTCAATCCTAGAAGCCAGCTTATCGTGCACGATTCTTAATCCCTCGGAACTATAATTTTTATCTAATCTTGGATGAGATCCCCATGGTTGCAAATTCATAATTGAATCTGTTGAAGCTATATTCATAATGCCGATTCGCGAGGAAAAACAATGCGCGACGGAAGAAAGCGCGGCACCATGAAACCATTTTGTCCAAAATTTAGTATAGCTATATAAATGTCTTATATTTGTGGCAATAGGTATAAGATTAATACATGCATCATTTGCAATGTCAGAAGCATTTTTAACCGCGCGTTCAAAAACATGTGTTTTATTTTCCGCGCTTGGATCATGAAAAATATCAAATCCGTAAATAATCAAGCAATCGCTAATTGAATACGGATGATTAAGCGCAAAATTGAGGCGGTTACTGCGCAAGGAAAAAAGCGAATCTATGCCGCCTGAAAAAAATAATCCGACTTTTTTATTCTGTTTTGTTTTGGAATTATCATTTTTTGCAATTCTTGCTTCAATCTTGACGGGTTTATATTTCCATCCGTACCATCTCCGCAATAATTGCATATTACGCAATAAACCATTATATAAAGCCTGAGAAATGGCACCTTCGATTTTTATTCTTTTTTCCTTTAAGTACATCGCGGGCAATATGCATCCGGTCAGGAAAGCATTGGGGTTTGCAGATAAATCGTTTTTAAACTTATTAGTTGTTTCGAAATAGATATCACGGTTTGGCTGATTATTATCTTCCCAAATAACCGAGGCAGCCACTCTGCTTAATTCACTATTTTCTTCTTTTTTAAAATTTTTAATCTGCATTTTTTAGCGGCACTATTTAAAGCTTGATAATTTTTTTTCAAAGGTTTTTATGGTTAATAATCCGGGAGTTACATCTTTTTCTAATTTAAATTCATGTCGTTTTATAAAACATTGTTTAATAACTTTTATTCGTGCATATTTTTTAAATCCAATTTTTTTGTGCATATGAATACTAGCTTCGTTATCGGTCTTCATTGCGATTATTAAGTATTGAAATGCTTTATTGCGGCAATAATTTATAAGATATGAAATAAGGAAAGATCCTAATCCAGTACCCCTTAATTCAGGCATTACATAAAGTTGGAATAAATATGCTTGGTTATCGGTAAAAATTATTTCTAAATCAAAACCGCCTCTTATCGGTGTTTTTTTGAGGACCAAACAATAAACTCCGGCGATTTGATTATTTTGTAGGGCAAGGAAATATTTAGATTCCAGATTTAATATGCTTTCTAAGTCTTCCCGGGCCAAGAAATCTTTACGTATTTCCAGATATTGTTCAAAATATTCCCGTTCATTTTTGGAAAGGGTTTTAATTTGGATCTTATCGCTCCATCCGTCTGTTTTTGTATTACTATTATTTTTATTTGTGCCGATGGATTTATCGCATAGATCCAGCATATATATGTCTATTACCTTTTCTTCTTTTTTTGACAGATTCTTAATAGAACGCACAATGCTAACGACATCTTTCTTAAAAATATTTTTAATTTTCTGCTTTATTATATCTTGTTGTAGCTGGATCATGCCACAAATATTTTAATAATGCTTGTTAATGGCTGTGTCATGGATTAAAATCGTTTATCGCAAAAATTACGGTAATCAGAGATCTGATGGCGCTGCCGGAAAAAATATGGTTATCCTCTTTGGGCACTCCGGTTTTTATCAATTTCTCAACATTTTTGATATTCAATATTCCTTCTGCGCGCGGTAGTATATTTAAGGCTTCCGACATTATCTTTTGGAAAGATTTGCTATGCAACGAAAAAGTATCAACATAAAACTGCGAAGTTATAACTGGTGAATATCCAGATAGCCGCATAAAGGGGAATACAACCTTTTCATTATAGTTTTTCCAGACTTTGTATTTGAGTTCGTTTTTCAGGCTGCGTATTAAACTCTTGGCGTATTTTTCATATTGTTCTAAAGGAATCGCGGCAAGCCGAGGACATTTTTTCGTTAAGAGAATATCGGTAATAAGCCGGTTAAATAATAACGAAGGAGGTAATGAAAAAGCAAAATTCATCAGGTCGTTATCTAAAGGGGGTATTCTAAGGCATCCAGCCGCGGCTAACGCCCTAACCGATCCACCCACTTTAAAACGGCCATTTGTCCGTAACCACAAGCCATGCATTTGATGGTAAGGATGATTCGCGATATGCTGAATGCAGTTTATAAGTCCTGTTTTATATTCTTTTATATAATCGCGAATATCTCCTCTAAAACATTCCTGTATTTTTTCTGGCGAAAGAAAGCATGACCGCGTAAAATTTAAGTAATAATCTGCTTTTTCTTCTTCGCTAATATTTGGTTTTATTCTATCGGGGAGATAACCGCCGCCGATGATTTGATCCGCTAAGTATCCAGCCGTCACATAATCACAATCCTGAGGAAGTTTACTTATATTTTCAAAAGTACTAAGAGGAAATATGCGGCGAGAAAAACTATCTAATCCTAAATATGCCCAGGCAGAATCTATCTTGGAATTCCGGCAGATAGGTAAACGTCGCCACGGGAAATTTTGTACTTGGCTTACTTCTCTCGCTAAAAAGACTTCAGCATGATGTTCTTCTCCGAGGGTAATACATTCAGGCGAAATCCCGGCTTTTTTAAAAATATAGCTATAGAGACGGGAATCCTTGCCGCCGGATTGAAGGCACAATATTCTATCTTCCGGCTTAAAGAGGCGTTTCACCGCATTGGTATACCTATATTCAAGCTCATCAAGCAACGATGGTTGACTTACTCCCCAGTTTTTTTCCGAGAAGGGTAAAGTTTTTTCTTCAGTTAATTTTAACCGCTCTTTATTTATCTGATAGCTTGAATTTGGTAATAAGCGAACGACATTTTCCAGAATTGTGTACTCTTCGAATGCTATCCCCATATATAATAAATCAAACAATCCTCTTTTGCTTAATTTCGGAGAATAGCCTGGCAGGGATTTCAAGAATGCAATTGATGATGTTAATACAGAGTTTTTCTGGTTTATAGCTGAGAAAAATGTCTGATATAGCCCTAATCGGTCTGAAGCTATTTCTGCGCATTGTTCATTAGGGGTTAAAACAAAGAAGTTGTACATACCATTTAGACCAATACAGGATGATATGCCGGATTTGCGATAAAGCATATATAATAATTGGGCATTTGTTTGCTGATGCGCATTTTTTGAATTGTCGATCATTATTTTTTCGCTTATATATCCGTTCAAAACAGCGATCTGATTTGAATCTTTTGCGATAAAAATATCAAGGGTATCATTTTTATTATGCGTATAAATAATTTGAACGTTATCGGACTGGTATTTAGAAGTTATAACCCAAGGAAAAAATTTAGATTTCGCTGCTATATTTTCTAAAGCACTTTCGCTTAAGGGTTGTTTATTATGCAGATAAATAAAAAAAGTACTCACTTATTCTATCTCCCACTTTACCTTCGGCAGAAAAACAGCTTTTGTCTGTCTATTAAAATTCTCCAATTCTATGCGGAAGATATCTTGATTTCGTTTTATATATGCATACATCATATCTTTATCCCAAATATATATGCGTATAATATATGTTCCGGCAGTAAGATTTAGTTTTCCAAAATCTATCTTAATTTTCCCGTTTCCCTCTATCTCGCTTGTCTTTAGAGCTCCGTTATCGCTTGTGCTGGCGGAACAGCATATGATACCATCCGATCTGACTATGGTTAAATTAAATACGGGTTTTTCTATAAGTTTTTTGGCATTATATTCAATAGTTACGGATATCGGTTCGTCGCCTTTAAAGCTGTTTTTGTGCTTTAAATCGCCGTTTGAAATTAAGACATTTGAGATATCAATTAGAGTATTCTGGTTTATTTTTGGCTTATCTTCAGCGGCACGAATTTTTTTCTGGAGCTTCTCCCCTTCTTTTTTATACACGATATTCTGATAGTGGGTTATTACTTCATCTGCGCCGCCTTCTTTGAAAATCTTGCCGTTTTCTATTAAAATCACTCTTTTGCATAAACTTTGCACAAGCGCAAGATTATGCGAGACAAGTATTATCGTGGTATTGGAATTTAATAACTCTCGCATTTTATTAGCGCATTTCGCCTGAAAAGCGATATCGCCAACCGATAATACCTCATCTACTAAAAGTATATCCGGCTCCATATGGGCGGCAACTGAAAATCCCAGCCTTGAATACATGCCGGAAGAGTATCTCTTGACAGGCGTATCAATAAATTCTCCCAACTCCGAAAATTCCACGATATCATTGAATTTGGCGTCTATTTCCTTTTTTCTCATGCCGAGAATCGTTCCGTTGAGGTATATGTTTTCCCGGCCGGTAAGCTCGGGGTGAAATCCGGCAGTAACTTCTATTAAAGCGGAGAGCTTGCCGTTTATTTTTATCTCGCCCTTGTTCGGCGGCATAATACCGGATAAAAGTTTTAATGTCGTGCTTTTTCCCGCGCCATTAGGCCCGATAATTCCCAATACCTCTCCTTTTTCTACTTTAAAATCCACATCCTGCAATGCCCAGAATTCCTCTTTTTTTAAAGCTCCTCCGTTACCAAGCGGTAATGCCTTTCCGAACATCGCGGGCACTAAATCCCTTATAGAATTTAGTTTTTCTCCCCTGTTAAACTTTTTCCAGACATTGTTAAATTCAATAACGTTACTCATGGTCGTTAGTGGTTTCCGCCAAAGGCGGATCTGCCTCAGGCGGAAGCGTATAGCGTTTAGTTAGATGCGTTCGGCGAATTGCGGTTCAAGCCTCCTGAAGAACCTTACTCCTAATAAGAAAATTAGTATTGAGCTCAGGCCGGCATATGATAGCCATAATATGTCCGGCATCTGGTGCAGGACGACGCTGTCGTTTATCGCCTCCAATATGCTGCCGATAGGGTTTATTAATAATAATGCCTGCCATCTACCGAATGTGGCGGATGAATAAAATACCGGGGTAAAAAATATGCCAAACATAAGGATAGTATCTACGATATATTTTACATCCCGGTAAAAAAGGTTGGCCGATGAAAGTATCAAGCCAAGGCCGGTAGTAAAAAGTATAAAGAAAATAAGCAAAAATGGAACAAGTAAGATATGCATGCTTATGCCTACACGCGCGATAGCCAGTAATATAGACAGGCTGCAGAGCGCGATAAAGAAATCAAATAGCGAAGCAAGTATTGCTCCAAAGGGCAATGTTTCGCGCGGAAAGTATATTTTGGTGATTAGTGTCCTATTGGACACTAAGCTATTGACTGAAAATTTTATCGCGCTTACAAAAAATGTCCAAGGCAGGACTTTGACGGTGATTGAGGTAATCCCCTGCAGGTCCAATGGTTTGCCCGAAACAAAAGACATTGCCAGTTTTACAATAACGCCGGCCATTATCGCCATAATCGGCATAAATATTGCCCAGGCAAAGCCCATTATCGCCTGTTTATACCTTATTCTGATATCACGCATTGCCAGCATGAACAACAGGTCCCTGTATTTTATTATTTCGCCAAGCATTTTTCCCTTTCGCTAAAATACGCTACTGTCCTCTTCAGCCCCTCTTCAAAATTTACCTTTGATTTAAAGCCGAGTAGTTTCTCTATTTTGGATATATCCGCCTGAGTCTTAAACACATCACCGGCTCTAACAGGCAGGAGTTTAGGTTTAATATCCTTGCCGAGTATTTTATTTAAGGCTTCTACAAGCTGGAGAACCGTATTATCCTTACCGTTGGCAACGTTAAATACCTCATGCTTTATATTAGGGGCCGTGGCGGCAAGTATATTGGCTTCAACCACATTATCAATAAAGGTAAAGTCCCTTGATTGCTCGCCTGTGCCGAAAATAGGCGGCTGTTCATCGTTTAATATGCAGGTGATGAATTTGGGTATGACCACCGCGTATTCGTCATCCAGCGCCTGCCGGGGTCCGAATACGTTGAAGTAACGCAGGCAGGCAGTCTCCACGTTAAAGAACTCTGAAAATATCCGGCAGTAGTATTCTCCGGTTAACTTGCTTAGCGCGTAAGGTGAAATAAGCCGCGGCAGGTCCGTTTCTATTTCGGGAAACTTATCCGTATCGCCGTATATAGAGCTGGATGAGGCAAAAACGAGCCGTTTTACCTTATTTTTTCCGGCTGCTTGTAAGAGGTTGAGCGTGCCGCTGATGTTTACGTCGTTGTAGCTTTCCGGGTCTTTCATCGATTTAGGCACGCTTCTTAGTGCCGCCTGATGAAGCACATAATCTACGCCTTTAGCAGCCTTATCGCAGGCGTCTTTATCACGGATATCTCCGCGGATTAGCTCGAATTTGTCGCTCTCTAATCCTTTGCTGAATTCCAGATTTTCTTCTTTACCGGATGAAAAATTATCCAGTACTCTTACGAAATTCCCCTCTTTTATCAGGCGTTCAGCGATGTTTGAGCCGATGAAACCAGCTCCCCCTGTAACTAAGTAACGCATAATACCCCCTGTTTTAAAATCCAAATCGTTATTTTCCCCTTGCAAAGTCATCGTCTAATCTTTCAATATCGTCTTCTTCCAGATAGCTGCCGCTTTGAACTTCGATAATCTTAAGCGGTTTATCATTTGGGTTTTCGAGGCGGTGCGTTTGGCCCGCTGATACGAAAATGCTTTCGTTGCTGTAAACTGCGCGCTCTTGCCCTTCGCAGATTACCTTGGCTATTCCCTCTACTACGACCCAGTGTTCGCTTCTAAGCTTATGCCTTTGCAGGCTCAGGCGTTTATGCGGGGCAAGCTCAATAATCTTTACCTTATAGCCCCTGCCTTTTTCAATGATGGTGTATGTACCCCACGGCCTTTTGGCGGTATGCGATGAGAAATGTTCATAGCCGCCTGATCTTTTGACCAAATCAACCATCTGCTTTACGTCTTCCGCCCTGTTTTTCGGGCATACCAGTAAGGCGTCTTCCGTGTCAACGATAATCAAATCATTGAGCCCGATGGTTGAGATGAGGTGTTTGTTGCCGATAATCGTTACGTTCTTACTCCCTATGTCTATGGAATTTGCCTGAATGATATTGCCCCGGTTATCTTTTGAAATTATAGAATCAAGGGATGACAATGTCCCCATATCGCTCCAGCCGAGATTAACCGCTTTTATTACCGCGGTATTTTTTGATTTTTCCAGCACGCCGTAGTCAATAGAGACGGAGTCCAGTTTTTCATATATTTTGGCTATCGGCTCCCCATCTTTTATTTTAAGCACCGCGTCATAAAGCTTGGGCATATGTTTTTTTATCTCATCTAAAATTACCCGGCATTTTACGATAAACATCCCGCTGTTCCATAAATAATGCGTATCTTTGATGAATTGTTTCGCTCTTTTAAGATCAGGTTTTTCGGTAAACTTACTTATTTTGTAGTATCGAGTATTGTGTATAGAGTATTGCGTACTAGTTTTGATGTAGCCATAGCCGGTTGCCGGGTTTGTTGGCTTTATGCCTAAAGTTACGATATATCCTTTTTCCGCCACCTCCACTGTCTTATCTATCAGGGATAAGAACTTTTCGTTATCGGCGATATGATGGTCCGCGGGCAGTATAACAAGCGTTGAATCGGCGTTTTTCTCAATAACGCAAGATGCCGCCAGCGCTATGGCAGCTGCCGTATTTTTGCCCTGGGGTTCAAGTATGGTATTATCGGCAGGTATGCCGAATAAGGCGGCCTGGGCTTCTATTTCAAATTTATGCAGGCTGTTGGTTACTATGTAAATATTAGCCGGATTAATTTTTGGTATCGCGCGTTTTATGGTCTGCTGTAATAAAGATTCGTTGTTGTAGAACTTAAGCAGGTGTTTGGGCTGTATCTGGCGGCTTAGCGGCCAGAATCTGGTGCCCGAACCTCCGGCGAGTATTACGGCGTATAAGTTGTTGTTTTTCTGCATTGCCTGCCTTTCTATAGTTTATTTATTATTAAAGGTAAAAATATGATTATTCCCACTATAAGCGCGTTAACTGAGGCGATTAATACGCCTCCTGCCGCTATATCTTTAAGCATTTTGACCGTTGAGTGGTATTTTTTGCCGTTAATATAGTCAAGCAGGAGTTCAAAGGCGGTGTTGACAGTTTCGGTTATCAGGACAAATGCTATGGCAAACAGGAGAAAAAACCATTGCACGCTTGAAATTTTCATATAGGCGGCCGCCAGGCTTACTACGATCGCTATGGCGCAATGAAGCCGCATATTGCGCTCGTTATTAAAAACGAATATCAGGCCGTCTAAGGCGAATTTAAAACTTTGTAATAGATTGCGTTTAAACATGTTTCAAAAACGATTACACAGATTAAAAACAGATTACACTGATTATTTATAGATATCTATAAATATACTGCGGGATGTGGTAGCGTATCCCGGTAAGTATAAAACCCAATACTTTCGCCTCTGCCTGGTTAAGCAGGCTTTGCGCGTGCTCGATTATTCCTCTTTGCGTCCTGCCCGCCTGGACTACCATCAGCACTCCGTCGGCCTGCGCTCCCAATACCTGCGGGTCGGTAAGCGGTATTACAGGCGGCGCGTCAAAAATTATATAGTCGTACTTGGCGCGGAAGGTATCAATAAGTTCTTTCATTCTGCTTGAGCTTAAAAGTTCAGCCGGGTTGTACGGCACGCTTCCGGCGGTAATAAGGTCGAGGTTTTCCACTCCGAAGTTTATCAGGCATGAGTCAAGTGCTGTGCCGTTGCTTAAAAGTTCGGAGAGGCCTGCTTCGGTATTGATATTAAGGTATTTGGTAATTTTACCCTTACGCATATCCGCGTCCACCAGCAGGATTTTTTTATGGTTTACGTCGTGCGCTAGGGCGATGGCGAGGTTTAAAGAGGTAATTGTTTTGCCTTCGCTGTTTATGGCGCTGGTGATAACGAAAACCTTGGCTTTGGTTTTGCTCTTGATTGACTGTAGGTTTGTGCGCAATATCTTATATTGTTCGGAAATAGGGGATTTGGGGTCAAAAAAAGTTACCACATGAGGGTCGATTTTTGAGTCTCCTACCCGCTTTACCACAAAGTCACGTTTGATATTCGCGTTCTTTTTTTCGATATGCGCCAGGCGTTCTTCCGCCGCTTTTTTTAACGCGTCTGTTATTTTACCCATCTATTTCCTCCCGAGATAGTTTAAACAAGTTAAAAATTATATAACGGTGATTCGCTTATTACTTCTTTCATTAAGCTGTCGTCAATTTGTTTTATGTCCTGGGCGTATCCCGATAATAAGGCACTGTCGCAGATAAGGTTTACCAGCCGCGGCGTACCCCGGCTGAACTGGTATATTAATTCGAGCGCCTCATCGGTAAAGAAATCCGCGCCGTTATTGGATGTAAGCTTAAGGCGATGCTTTATGTAATCAAATGTTTCTTCTTTATTTAACGGGTTTAAGTGGTAGTGTACGATTATGCGCTGGCGTAATTGTTCAAGCCGCGGGAGCGTCAATTTTTTGATTAATTGCGGCTGGCCCATTAATACTATTTGTATCAGTTTTTCCCTTTCCGTTTCAAGATTAGAGATCATGCGTATTTCTTCAAGGACGGCCGGCGTGAGATTTTGCGCCTCGTCTATTATCAGGGCCACGTTTGCATTCCTTGAAAGCTGTTCTATTAAAAAGTTATTTAGTATAGCCAGCAGGCGGCCTTTGCTTGCGGGTTTGTATTCTATGTCAAATTCATCCAATATATTCATCAGCAGCTCTTTGGCATTTACGAAGGTGTTGGTTATCAGGGCGGTTTTGGTCTTTGAGGCAAGCTTATTAAGCAGGGTGCGGCAGATAGTGGTTTTGCCCGCGCCTATTTCACCGGTAATCACCACAAACCCTTTGCGCTCGCCTATGGCGTAAATAAGGCTGTCTAATGCCTCATTGTGCTTTACGCTGGCGAAAAAAAACTTCGGGTCCGGCGTCATATTGAATGGTTTTTCTTTTAACCCATAGTAATTTTCGTACATAACGTTACCTCTTTATTTGTTTATGGCCGAATAAATAACTATCGCGATGACTAATGCAATGCCGCCGATTAATAACAGCGCGACCCGCTTTTTTAATGTATTCTTTTCTTTAGTTATGTCTTCTATTGTGGTTATGCGCGATATGCCGCCTAAAACAGGAAGCGTAAGATGCGTTTTCGCCTCGTCTATGCCGATAAATGATGTATCGGTAAACTCCATAAAGAATATCGCTCCCAGCCCGCATGCCGCGCCCAAAAATATACCCATGAATATTACCAGTATTTTATTGGGCTTGGTCGGTTTTATCGGCAGGCGCGGCGGGTCAAGCACTGTGTATCTTGTTCCCTGCACCGAGGCATCAAGCCGCTTGGTGATTTTTGCGGTTTCAAGGCGCTCAAGCAGTTTGTTGTAGATGCTTTCGTCAATTTTGGCGTCTTGTTTTAAAACATTGTCTATTTTATCAACCAGAAGCATCTTGTACATCGCGTCGTTTACCGTTCCCGCCGAATGTATATCCGCATTGAGGTTATCCAGGTCTATGGAGTCGCGCAATGTTATAAGTTCTTCTTTCAGCTTTTTCCCTTTCGGGCCTGTGGCCGTATCGGTTTCGTTTAAGTCAAAGTTGCCTGAGGCGAGCTCTTCCTCTGCTTGGGCGATTTTAAGCTTTAAATCCTGGACCACGGGGTGTTTTTCGGTCGCGTCTATAAGGAGCTTATCCAGTTCCTGTTTCATGGCGGATATTTCGCCTTCTTTTATTTTTTTACGGTATACCTGAAGCTGGTCGTTTATAAAATTTATCGCGTCGTCTGTTTCCTGATTTTGCATGGTGATGTTTTGATTTATGAAAATTTCAGTGATGGTTTTTACTATCGCCTGCGCTTTTGCCGGGTCTTTGTCGGCAAATGATATTTTTATTACATTTTTTCCGCCAAGGTGGACGCGGATATTTCGCCTGATACTTAAAATGAGCTGTTCATATTCGTACTGTGATTTAGCGTTCGCGTCCAATTTCAACTGTTTTACCAATTGCGTCAAGCTGTTCCAGCTAAGCATTTGCTCTTGTATGGTCTGCATTCTTTGCGTCATAGTGGTGGAGACCGCAAGCGAGCTGATTATGGGGTTTATTATTTTTCCTTCTTCTACTAGTATTACGGTATATGACTCATAGCTTTTAGGCAAAAGATAGCTTGCGATGATGCCCCCTATCAGGCCGATATAGACAGCAGCGATCAGCAACCATTTGCGGCGGAATAATATTTTCAAATAGTCTATCGGCATCAGATTTTTTACGGTTTCAGAATTTTCCATTAGGCTTTTTCCTCCGAGATTCGTGTTATTCGCGATTATGGCATTGTACCCGCTGAGATAACTGTTCTTCCGGTTGATGCCGCGGTTGAAAGCGGCGTAGTTACCGGGGCAATGACCCGCATTGCCTTAGCCATCACTGTCGCGGGCACATATAAAACATCTCCCGGAAGCATTTCAAGGTTGTTGCTTAAGTCGCCGCCGTAGAGTATTTCGTAAATATTAACTGATATGTGCGCGGGTTTTCCTTCTTCTGACGGCCGGGTTATGCGGCATTTACGCATTGCCGCGGCCATGGTGGGAAGGCCTGCCGCGACTACCGCGTCGCGGACGGTTATAGTATTTCCGTGCATATAGAATTTACCCGGCCGGGAAACTTCGCCGATCACATAAAAAATTTTGCTTTTAAATTCTAAGATTGCCACGTTTACATCCGGCTCAACGATATATTCAGAAAGCACTTCTACAAGCTTTTTTTGCAGCTGGTCTTTGGTAAAGCCGTTTACGTCTATGTCGCCCACAAACCTGTATTGAATTTTTCCGTCTTTGTCTATTACGTATTTACCGCTGAATTCGGTATGCCTTCTTACCAGTATTTCAACGACATCATCCGGCCCAAGGGTATATTCGTTGACGTCGGCGGCTGCCGGCTCTGTTGCCGGTACTGCCATTTCCGAAGCCCCGGTTGATACGCCAGCGGCTACCGCCGCTTCATTGGCGCTTGAAATGTCTTGAGCCGCGGCGCTGCTTGCGCTAACCAAAATTATTCCCAGTGATAAAATTAAATGTTTCATTTTATTGCCCCCCTTAATAAGGATTACATTAATACTCATAGAGAGTATTATGAAAGTCCTGAATTGTCCGTAAGTCGTCCTGCGTATACACGCGCCATCCGCGCCAATCGCGCTTGGATTTTATGATCTTGCCTGATGCCTCCCAGCGGATTATTGTTTTGGTGGTTACGCCGATATGTTTTGCTACATCTGTAATTGTTAATCTTCCGTTTCCAGTCATTGCCTATCCTCCCTGTCTTAAATTGTTATCTTTTTAAATGTCTTAATTTAAGCTTGGTTAAACTTGGAATGTCCTACTTTGTCTGGGAAATATTATTTTCAAAAAAAAGCCTTCTTCTCGCGAAGGCAATTTAAGTAAAGAGCAATTTCTATGCCAACTGTTAAGGATCTATGAAATACTTTATTCCTTGAGTGTAACATATTGTTATATATTATGTTGTATAGAATATTTAATTCAGCACGCTCTCAGGATTGACCCTATTTTATAGCCGGATGTAGATAAAAATAAACATTATGTTAAAAACCAAATAAATATTGACAAAATGTGTTAATTAGGATATACTTTAAAACACTCAGCAGATTTATAACCAATTTTGGTGAATGATCCATGATGCATTATCCTGATACCCTGTTCATTGAGCTTTTCAGGTAATGCCTTATTTTTTCTTTCATTAATAAAAACTTTTAAAAAAGATTATGGTTGAGCAGGCGCAAGTCCAGCGGCAAAAGCAGCAGTTTTTTTTATCTCCCCAAATGCAGCAGGCGATTAATATTCTTCAGCTGCCTTTTCTTGATCTGAGGGTTGCGATTGAAGAGGAATTAGAAAATAATCCCTGCCTTGAAAAAAAAGAGCTGGATATTTCGTCTCTTCCTTCCGGAGAAGCCCCTTATGCTTTAAAGCGCGCCCAGGATTCTTCCCCTGTTTCGGATATCCCCCAGCCTGCCCGGCAGATTACTCTTGAAGAGCATTTATTGCGCCAGGCGCGGATAAATTTTTACAGTAAAAAAGAGTTGGAAATCGCCGAACTTATAGTCGGCAGTTTAGATGTTAACGGCTATCTTGATATCGCCCTGACTGAGCTTGCGCAGCGGACAAACAGCGACTTGCTTATGGTTGACCGCGTCTTGAGCAGGGTCCAGAGGTTTGACCCGCCAGGCTGTGCCTGCCGCGATATCAGGGAGTGCCTTTTGGTTCAGCTTGATATCAAGGGCAGGCGCGGTTTATTGGAATACAAGATTATAGAGCTTTATTTTGACGATTTGGCAAATAGGCGGAGCGCGGCTTTGGCTAGGCGCATGAAAGTTGATCTCGCCGATATTAAGTCTGCTTTTGTTGAAATCGCCACGCTTGAGCCGAAGCCGTCGCGCAAATTTTCCGGCCTGGATAACGTTGTTTATGTTGTGCCGGACATTGTAGTGGTGAAAGAGGCCGATAAAAAGTATAAAGTCGTGGCGAATCGCCGAGAGCTGCCCGTCTTATCTATAAATAAATATTATAAGTCCCTTCTTGCGCAGAAAAACGTCTCTTCTGATGAAAAAAAATTTATCAGGGAAAAAATGCAGGCGGCGCAGAATTTTATGAAAAGCATTGAAAAATGCCGTCAGACTATCCAGCTGCTTGCTGAATATATCGTGGAAACGCAGGAGGGTTTTTTGGAGAACGGCTGGGCGTCGCTTAGGCCGCTGAGCGTAAAAGACGTTGCCGAGCACATCGGGCGCGATGAATCTACCGTATCGCGGGCGATAAATAATAAATATATCGATACGCCTCAAGGCATATTCAAGTTAAAGGAATTGTTTTCCGGCTCTATAAAGAAGGAGAACGGCGGCAACGGGCAGGAAGATGAGCTGGTTTCTTCTGTCGGCATTAAGGAGCGCTTACGCGATATAATAGATGGCGAGAATAAAAATGATCCGTTGAGCGACGAGCAGATTATAGAACTGCTAAAACAGGAAGGGGTTAGGCTTTCCCGCCGGACAATCGCTAAATACCGTAAAGCGCTTAAGATCCTCCCTTCTTATCTCAGAAAAGAGTAGTTTATCCAGCCTTGTTTTTATCTATATCCGTTATTATCCCGCCGGAGAGAATATTTTTTTCGTGTGTTAATACGAAGCGGCCTATTGCCGGTATGTTCTTGAACGCGCAGGCGGCGATTGCGTTTTGTGTTTCGATTGTTACTTCGGCGATTTCCGCGTGGTTTATTTTTTCGGCATTTTCTCCTAATGTTTGCATTGTTGCCGAGTCGATGCGCCTGTGGATTTTTGTTATTTTACAGTTTGCCTGCTGGGTTGCGCAGTGTATAAGCAGAGCGTTATTTTTTAAATAGCTGTCTTCTGACATCCAGAATATAGTTGCCCGGAAGCTAATTGTTATTTCCGGGTATTCATTGGTTTGCGATAGGATATCGCCTCTTTTTGGCTCTATAGCCCCGCCAGTTATAATCCCTATGCTTTCGCCTTCTCCGGCATTATGCCGTTTTTTGCCAAATTTCGCTATTGAGCGCACCTTAATTGTTTTTTTATCCGGTAAAGCTATTAGTGTCTGGCCTTTCGTAAGAGAGCCGCTTTCTATCTTTCCCACGGCAATCTTCTTTTTATTAATCGTATAAATATCCTGTATAGGAAAAATAAGCGTTTGTTTTCTCTGACTGCTTTTCTTTTGCAGTAAATTTAAAGCTTCGCTGATTGTTGCCCCTTTATGCCAGGGCATATTTTTCGAACGTTTTAGCGCGTTATCGCCTTTGAGCGCGGATATGGGTATAAAAAGCAATGGTTTAATCTGAATACGGCTTAAGGCGGTTATTGCCTCTTCTTTTAACCCGTTATATTTTTCTTGGCTGAAATTTACAAGGTCCATCTTGTTTATTGCTGCTATCACGCTGTCTATGCCAAGAAGTGAGATAATTGCCGCATGCCGTTTTGTTTGTTCCTTGATGCCTTCGTCTGCGGCGATGATGATAATCGCCGCTTTTGCCTGTGAAGCCCCGGTAATCATATTTTTCAAAAATTCTACATGGCCCGGAGCGTCAATGATTATGTATTCGGCGTTGTTTAT
>Ga0210019_1000545_pt1 | contig 47104 bp, 50 predicted proteins | sample CryGeyCG2114_020_2_FD_183969 | JGI IMG/M metagenome (GOLD analysis project Ga0210019, IMG submission 183969) | Groundwater microbial communities from aquifer - Crystal Geyser CG11_big_fil_rev_8/21/14_0.20 (SPAdes) (version 2) | ecosystem: Environmental > Aquatic > Deep subsurface > Groundwater ...
TCTAATTTTATGACAAACTAGTGATGCTCCGCAGCCATGGGATCACTCGCGATCCAGACAAACTACAGAAAAAGGATGAAGGCCCATGGTACTATGAGATGCAGATGCTTGGCTTTAATTATCGGCTGACTGATATTCAGTGTGCTCTTGGGCTTAGCCAACTGAAGAAAATCGATAGGTTTGTTGCTAGGCGGCGGGAGATAGCAAAGATGTACGATGATGCATTTGCCGGGAGCGATTGTATCTCTGGGCCTGTAAAATATGATGATCGCGAATCTGCTTATCATCTATACACGATCCGTTTGAACGGTAAACTAGCAGATAAAAGAAAAGAAGTTTTCGAAAATCTCAGGGCAAATGGGATTGGCGTGCAGGTGCATTATATCCCTGTTAACCAGCAACCATATTATCAAAGGATGTTTGATCTGGGTGAATCTCAAAATGCAGAGAACTATTATAATACAATAATGAGTCTACCAATCTATTGTGGGCTTGATTTTAATAACTCTCTTGAAAAAATCAAAAAAATTGTGGAGATTGATAAATAATGACAACAGAACAAGTGGGAAAATGGGAAGGTGAATTTGGATCAGAATACACAAAAAGAAATACTCATAATAATCGAGAGGGCGTAGATAACTACTATTTGAAAAATTTTGGATTGTCAAGAACAGACATGAATCAAGAATTTCTTGGTTCATTGGATAAGAATATAAGAATCCTTGAGGTTGGTACTAATATTGGTCTTCAATTGCATATCCTTGCGAAGATGGGATTCAAAAACCTTTACGGTGTTGAAGTGAACAGCGATGCCATTGAATCTGGCCGGAAACTGAACGAAGGTTTGCCGATCCATATTATCAAAGGTGATGCAATGAATATCCCATTCAAAGATAATTTTTTTGATCTGGTTTTCACATCAGGTGTTTTAATTCATATTCATCCAGACAATATTATTAAAGTTGTTAGGGAGATGTATCGATGTTCGGCAAAATTCATCTGGGGTTTTGAATATTATACTGATAAAGGCTATGTAAATGTTGATTATCGTGGGAATAAGAATCTTCTGTGGAAGACTGATTTTAAGAATTTATTTCTTAAAACTTTTCCAGATTTATCCCTGGTAAAAGAAAAAAATTATCCTTATCTTACTAAGAAAGGATTGACCGATCAGATGTATTTACTTGAAAAAAAATGATCTGGTGATAAAGATGATGGATGAAAAGCATCGCATTGAATACGAAAAAAACAAACCCGAAAATCGACACAAGAGATTACAGAACAATCTTCCTTTAAAATATCCCTTTGCTATTGCTATTGAGTTGTCAAATGATTGTAATTCAAATTGTTATATGTGTCCAAGACAAGATTTAACCCGTAATGTTGGACATATGTCACTCGAACTTTTCAAAAAAATAATTGACGAATTATCACAAAACAAAGTCATTTTAAGAAAATTATTTTTTCATTGGTTAGGCGAACCATTGATGAATGAAAATTTCGATAAGATGATATCATATGCAAAAAAAGCTAATGTTGCTGAAATGTTAGTCATGGGATCAAACATCATTGCTCTGAATCGAGAAAATGCCATACGCCTTATCAAAAGTGAATTGGATGAGTTATTTGTAAGTCTTGATGCATTAAAACCAGAAACATATAAAAAAATTAAAGGGCATGATAAAGGCCTTGATGTTATTGAGAATAACCTAATCCAATTAGTGAATCTAAAAAAAGAAATGAAATCAAGCCTTCCATACATTAGGCTTAAAATATTAAAATCTGAAATAAATAAAGATGAAATCACTGATTTCAAAAAGAAGTGGGAACCAATTGTGGACGAAGTTTACGTAGAAGAAGATTTAAATGCTTGGAATGGGACTAATGAAGATGTTAATGACCAAATAACTAATGACCCAATATATAAAGAGATAATCCGAGGTAAAGTCACTCGCTGGCCATGTAATCGTTTGTGGTATCAAGTAGCAATCAGCCAGGACGGATATGTGAGTCCCTGTTTGGCAGATTGGGATGGCACTGGTTTTATTGGAAATATTAATAATCAGAGTCTTTTTGAGATTTGGAATTCAGAAAAATTAGTAGAAATGCGACGAAAACAATTGGATAATGAATACAACAATCTTGTCATGTGTAAAGACTGCAACCGGTGGATCTTCAGACATATGACTGATTGGTTGATTCAAAATAGGGATAAAGCTTTGGCAGTGTATAAGAAAGATGAAACCTAAGGTTTTAATACTGAATATCACAGATAAATGCAATTCGCGTTGTATTATGTGTGGTATATGGAAGAAGAAAAATAAAAATGAGATGGAATTCGGTAAGATAAAATTATTTCTGAGAAATAATGCTAATTATCTAAAAGAGGTTAACACGGTTGGATTGGTTGGTGGCGAACCTTTTCTTCATAAGGATTATGTGGGCATAATCAAATTACTTGTCGACTATTTACCAAATTTGAAATCAATAGGTACACCAACTAATGGCATTTTATATGAAAAAATAATCAAAAAAATAAAAGAATCACTTAAAATAATTTCGAAAAAAGTATTCTTTGGGGTTAGTCTATCGATCGATGGTATTGGAAGTAAGCATGAAAAAATAAGAAATGTCCCCGGAATATTTGAAAAAAATACATCCTTTTTAGATTTGGCAAAAAGAGAGTTTGAAGATTTTGACAATTTTTACATAACATTAACATCAACAATTTCTAAGCAAAATATGGATCAAATGGATGACTTAAATAGATTCGCAAAAGAAAATCGGTTGAGAATAACTCAACGACCTGCAATGGAGATAGACAGCGATTATATCGATAATTTAAGGGATGGTGGTGAATGGACATTCAATGAAGAAAACAAAAAAACACTACGTCTAAAATATTTTGAATTATTCAAACAAACCCACCTTGATTATTACAAAATGGTTTATGAAATGCTCGATGGAATGAAAAGAAAACTCTGTTGTCCATTTCAAAATGAAGGCCTAATAATTAATCCCGATTGGAAAGTCTATCTTTGTCTTTTTAGCAATAACGGATATTTGGGTGATTTGAGTAAAACTGAATTTGATCTTATGTTCCTATCAAAAGGAATTGATATTAGCTTCATTAGATCTAATCTAATAAAAGAATCCTGCTCAAGGTGCTATGCAGAATGTTTCACATCTCGTAGTTCAAATTTGGTTAAGAATGGCGATTTAAATCCATTCTTTAATGAGATTATTAGGGGTAATTTTGAAAGTGCAAAGATGAAGCTTACTTCAAATTTAGGTCACTCTAATGATTTATTTTTTTCAAACCTATTAGATTTTTTATGGTTTGGTAGAACACCGGGAAGTAATGTTACTTTTGACTTAGATAAGATTTTATTCAAGTTGATTAATCGAAATTCTAAGAAGTTTCCTGAAGTGTGTTTGAAACGAAATGGCGTACAGGTTTTTTCAACTGGGAAAACAGACCTGCCATTTTTACAACATTTATTTCTGACGGTCGGTCGGTACTACTATGTGGTCAAAAATTATAAAGAATCTATGTATTATTTGGAAATGCTAAAAAACAATTTTAATCTAGAAAATGACATCAACTCAGAGATTGAAAATCTAATAAAGCGCATGCAACTAAAAATTCAGTCAAAAAAAATGGGTGAAATTCATGGTGCTTAGAAATAACACTGTTGCAATAATCATACAAGCAAGGATGGGTTCTTCAAGATTACCTGGTAAAGTTCTCAAGGATTTATGTGGCAAGCCTATGTTAGTTCGGATAATAGATCGACTTAAACAATGTCGTTCTGTCGATGATATAATAGTTGCCACATCACAATCAAGCCAAAATAATAAAATAATTGATTGTGCAAAAAAGTCAGGAGTTAAAGGATTTGTAGCTACTTGTCATGAAAATGATGTTCTTGAAAGATACATTCAGGCAGCAAAAAAACACCATGTGGATGTGATTGTTAGAATTACTGCTGATTGTCCATTGATAGATCCCGCTTTGATTGATAATATGGTTAAGGAGTTTAGTAAGAAAAATGTTGACTATTTATCAAATAGCCTTAAATCCACTTTTCCAAGAGGATTAAATGTGGAGTTATTCACAACAGAGGCCCTAATTAGAAGTTCTTATTTTTGCTTAGATATAAAAGATAAGGAACATGTTGTGATTGGCCTCAGGTCTTACCCAGATTTATTTAAAACTGAAAATATTGAAGCAGAAGGTAAATTGCACAGACCGGATCTAAGACTAACTGTTGATTCTAAAGAAGATTTTGATGTTGTAAAGAGTATTTATCATTACTTCTATGATAAAATCGATTCGATGACTAGTACCGATGTTATTGATTTTCTTGATTCAAATCCAAGTATAAAAAAAATTAATTCACATATAATTCAAGAGAACAAAGGGGGGTGGGACTAATGGGTCCAATAAAAAAAAATAAACTTGAAATTGGTTCTGGAAAACCTACATTTGTCATTGCTGAAATTGGGTCTAATTATAATAAAAACTTAGAAACTGCAAAAAAAATGATAGATATTGCTAAAGATGCAGGAGTTGATGCCGTTAAATTTCAGTTGTTTAAAGAAAAAAGATTATACCCTGATAACGCAGGCACTGTCGATTATTTGATGTCTTCTATCTCTATAAATGAATTAGTCAAGAAGGCAGAAGTGAAAAATGAAATTCATAAAGAACTAAAGGATTATTGTGATAGAAAGGGTGTTATGTATTTATGCACTCCAACAGATGAGGAATCAGCTGATTTCTTAGAAAAACTCGGTGTAGTTGCATTTAAAGTAGCATCATACGCACTAACTCACTTACGTTTGTTACGACATTTAGCAAAAAAGAACAAACCGATTTTTCTCTCAACAGGTGCATCTCATATGCATGAGGTTGCCGAAGCAATTATGACAATACGTGCTGAAGGAAATGATAACATATATTTACTGCAATGTGTTGCACAATATCCTGCTGATATTCAAGCAACAAATCTAAAAGTGATTGATGTATATAAGGATGCATTCAATTGTCCTGCTGGAATCTCTGATCATTCGTTAGATCCATTTGTTGTTCCTTATGCTGCAGTGGCAAGAGGAGCAGATATTGTTGAGAAACATTTTACTCTAGATCGTAATCAAGATGGACCAGATCATTCGTTTGCAGTTGAACCAGATGAACTAAAAAAAATGGTAAAAGGCATCAGGATGGTTGAACAAGCAATTGGGGTGGGTGAAAAAAAAGTATTGTCAAATGAATTGGAATTACGTAATTTTACGAATCGTTGTGTTTTTGCAATCAAGGATATTAAAGGTGGAGAAAGAATAACAAAAGATCTGATTGATATACTTAGACCAGGTAAAAAACCAAGGGGATTAGATGCAAAATATTATGACCTTGTGGTAAATGCAGTAGCAACAGATGATATTAGTAAGGGACAAGCTATTAAATGGAAACATATTATCCGGTGATTTATTATGAAAAACAACAAAGATGTAATTTTGAAAAAGGAAGCAAAGATTAAATCGTTTTGGGATGAACAAGCAGAAAAATATACAAGACAAGTTGAGGCTACTACACCCGACTTAATATATAAGGAATTAGAGATTAGAAACATTATGAAATATATTCCACAGTATGCTTCCATCTTGGATGTTGGTTGTGGGAACGGTATTTCAACACTGGGATTTGCACAATTAAAGGGCGTTAGGGTTCATGGTGTAGACTATTCTGAAAAGATGATATGGTATGCAAAAGAGAATCTTGAATCAAAGCCCAATTTAAAGAAGAGAGTTAAATTCGATGTTGCTAATGTTTTAGATCTCCAAAAATGTATTCCTGAAAAATATGATGTTATTGTAACTGAAAGATGTTTAATCAATTTGTCATCGTTTGAAAAGCAAAAAAACGCTATTAAGCAATTACATTCAGTATTAAAACAAGGTGGTTTGTTGATAATGTGTGAAAATACAATTCAGGGTATGGAAAAAATGAATGGACTCCGTAAGTCTGTTGATTTATATGAAATACCCATACGCTGGCATAACCTTTATTTTAATGAAGATGAATTACATCCTTTTTTAGAGACTTTTTTTGATATTGAGAATATTGATCCATTTGCATCTACTTATTATATTGCTTCTAGGATATTTAATGCTAAGTTAACTAAAGAGGGGGAAGAGCCTTCATTTGATAGCCAGATAAATCGGCTCTCTCTTAAATTACCAAACATTGGTGATTTTTGTCCAGTTAGGATTTATGTGCTAAGAAAAAAATGATTAATAAAAATATACTATTAACAAATGCCGGAACAGCCACTGCTGTAGCTGTTATGAGGGCATTATATGGCCAGGTTAGTAATATTTATGCCGTTGATATGAATTCTTTCTGTTTTGCCAAACATTTTCTTGGTGAAAAATTGCTAACTGTCCCCCCATTTGCAAAAACAGAAGAATATAAAACAAGGTTACTGGAAATTTGTAAGGAAAAAGACATTAATTATATTATCCCTTGCAGTAATGACGATGAATTGATTTTTTTTTCAGAAAACTTTGATGACTTTGTTAAGTTGGGTGCAAGACCCATTATTTCCAATTTAGATACAATCAGAATCTGTGATGATAAATATAAGACCACAAAATATATGCAGAAACTCGGTTTCCAAATTCCAAGTACTTATCTTCCTGAAGATCTTTCTAAAAAGCAGAAAAATGTCGGGTTTCCATTGATACTAAAATCACGTAGTGGAAATGGCGCTGCAAATGTCCATAGAATCCCCGACCAGGAGCATCTGACATTTTATCTCAATAAAGTACCAAACGCAATGATTCAAGAATGTATTAATGGAGAAGAATATACAATAGACACAATGTCTGATTTGAACGGAAAAGTGCTGGTCTCTTTGTGCCGAAGAAGAGTTTCTGTTAAGTCTGGTATCTCTGTAAAAGCAGAATTTATTGAAAATAGTGATTATATATCTAAAGTAAAAAAAATATTAGAATCACTAACGGTTATTGGTCCTTGTAACACGCAGGTAATTGATGGGCGTTTTATCGAGATAAATCCCCGGTTTTCAGGTGGTCTTGGTCTTTCTATCGCCGCAGGAATCAATCTGCCTTTATTGTGTATAAAATTATTTGAAGGGATGCCAATCAAGGAAAAAGATCTTGTCTATAAAAAAGGTTCAAAAGTCATACGATTCTGGGACGAGGTGGTTTTGGGTGGTGAATAAAATCATAAACAAAATTGCTTTTCTTGCTGATGATATCATACGAGATGTCCCACTTGTGGAGCAACATTGCCACACTGATTTTACTGATGGAAATAATAGTGTTCAGGAAATGATTCAGTCTGCTATTGATAAAGGGCTTAATAGGATAGTCATAACTGAGCATGTACAATCTGGTTCACCATGGACTAGCAAATTCATCAATGAGGTCGAGTCTTTAAAACTCAAATTTTCAGATCAGATTAATATTGAATATGGCTTTGAGGCTAAATTGATCAATTATGATGGGGAGATTGATATTAAGAGTTCTCTTTTAAGATCAGCACCATTGATTCTTGGAGCAGTGCATGGATATGTTATTGATGGAGAATCCTGCAAATTTCATGATTTTGATGATATCACAACTGATGAAGCATTAGAACTAGAAATTCGTGGAATAGAAGCATTGACTAAGAACAAATATGTGGACATTATAGCTCATCCATTGGGTGTATTTGAACGACGTTTCGGACCAGCGCCCTTGAATGCATATGGGAGAGTTATTGAGTTGATTAAGAAAAGTGACAAGGTTTTTGAAATAAATTCAAAATATCATAGGCGACCAGCAGACTTATTAAGGCTATGTGCAAAGCACCAAATCAAAGTAAGCTTTGGGTCTGATGCACATGATATCGAAAGAGTGGGCTACGCCTGCAGAATAATGGGGGTAAGAAAATGATTGTAAGTATCCACCAACCAGCATATTTACCTTGGTTAGGTTATTTTCATAAGATTGCTGCATCTGATACTTTTGTTCTTTTAGATACCACCCAATACGAAAAAAATAGTTTTATCAATAGAAATAAAATCAAGACACTAGATGGTGGATGTTTCCTGACAATACCAATATCTACTTCCGGAAAATTTAAAAATAATGCCCTGACAGACACTCAAATTTTGGGATCCAACTGGAAAAAGAAACACTGGAAATCAATACAGTTTAACTATAAAAATGCTCCTTACTTTTCAGATTATGAATCCGATATTAAGCAATTTTATGATGCTGGTTGGTCACATATAACAGATTTATCATATAAGATGTTGAAATATTTTTTGAAGCAATTGAAAATTGACACAGATATTGTTCGAGCATCTAACCTAGACTATCCAATTAGCTACAAAACCGAATTGGTCTTAAATATTTGTAAATCATTAGGTGCTTCATACTATATTTCGGGGGCCCTAGGACAAAATTATCTTGAAATAAGCAGATTTAAAAAAGAAGGAATTAAACTACTTTTTCAAGAATACAAACATCCCATTTATAATCAATTATTCGGTGATTTTGAGCCATACATGTCCATATTGGATTTACTCTTTAATGAAGGACCAAATAGCCGAGACATTATTTTAAAAGATCAGATACTGAGGGAATAAGGTGTTCAAATGAATGTATTAGCAGTGGTGGCTCATCCAGACGATGAAATACTGGGGATTGGTGGGACTTTAGCAAAGCATGTGCTTGATGGCGATACAGTATTTTGTTTGATTCTTGGTGAAGGAGCCACTTCAAGAGATAATGGGGATTCTACCCAAGTCAAGGCTTTGCACGAAAACACTAAAAGAGCTGGGAAATGCATCGGTTTTGAGAAAATATTCCTTTCAAATCTTCCAGATAATTGTTTTGATGGTATTGAACTTCTTAAAATAATCAAAATTGTCGAAAAGCATATTTCTTTACTAAACCCAGAATTAATTTATACGCACCATTTGGGTGACTTAAATATAGACCATAAAATCACATTTAACGCAGTGCTCACTGCATCAAGACCACAAGGAAATAACCCTGTAAAGAAGTTAATTACTTTTGAAACACCTTCTTCAACAGAATGGAATCCTTGCCGAGAAACTGCTTTTGTCCCAAATATATATGTGGATATTTCTAAGACCATTCAATTGAAACTTGATGCTATGAAAGAATATAAAACTGAAATAAGGTCATATCCCCATCCTCGCTCATTAGAGGGGCTTGAGATACTGGCAAAAAAAAGAGGTATGGAGTGTGGACTACAATGTGCTGAAGCACTTTGTTTGATACGCAAAATAATTTGAGAGGATTTGAAAATGAAAACTAATTATCTAAATGATTATGGAAATGAAATTGAAAATTATTTTAAAAATAGTTTGGGTTCGAATCTCCAAAAATTGGAAAATTTTGCAAAGTATGTTCCCAGACAGATCCTTACTAGATTTGTTGCAAAATATGAAATTTTCAAAAAAGTGCTTAATGTCCAAGGTTCAATAGTAGAATGTGGCGTACACTTAGGTGGCGGACTAATGACATTTGCTCAATTAAGTTCAATATTGGAACCTGTTAATTTTCAACGAAAAATTATTGGATTTGACACATTTTCGGGTTTTACTAGCATCTCAAAGGAAGATTCAAAAGGAAAATCCACAGAACTCAAAAAAGGCGGCCTTGCAGTAGATTCATATGATGATCTCAAGAAATGTGTCGAATTATTTGATTCAAATCGTTTTATCGGACATAAAGAAAAAGTTTCTTTGGTTAAAGGTGATCTAAAACAAACAATGCCAAAATATCTTGAAGATAATCCCCATACCATTGTGAGTCTCCTTTATCTTGACTTGGATGTTTTTGAGCCAACCAAAGTAGCTATTGAGCAATTGATTTCTCGCATGCCAAAAGGAGGAGTCATTGTTTTCGATCAATTACATTCAGAATTTTGGCCAGGAGAGACACTAGCGGTATTGAAAACATTGGGCATTAATAATCTACGGATACAAAAGCTTCCGTTCGAACCGATGATTTCTTTTGCAGTTATTGAATGAATAAGGTAATTCAAAATGAAAATAGGTTTTAAAGTCTGGTCAACAAATGTTGATCTGTTTGAAGCAGCTAATGAGTTGTATAGATCTAAGAAAATTGATTATATTGAGATGTATATAGTTCCTAAATCATTTGATAAATCAACTTTAGAGACACTTAATTTACCAATTGTGATCCACAATCCTCATTATGGGCATGGATTTAATATGTCTGATGTTAATCTTTTTGATAAAAATATTCGTTTATTCAACGAAACCATTAAATTCGCTGATTTCTTTGACTCTAAGGATATAATTATTCATCCCGGTTATGGTGGGGACATCCAAACTTGTCTTAGATTTTTAGAAAAAACAGATGACCCACGCATCGTAATTGAAAACATGCCAAAAAGAACACATCTAGGTGTGGATTTTGTTGGTTATGATTTTGATTCAATTAAGTCATTGATGAACGAGAAATATGGTTTTTGCTTAGATTTTGCGCATGCAGCCAAAGCAGCCGTTAGTGTGGGTGTGGATTATAAGGATTATATCAAGAAGCTGTTAAAACTTAAACCGAAGTTATTTCATCTTAGTGATGGTAATCTGGATAATGAAATCGATGAGCATCTAAATTTTGGTGAAGGTGAATTCGATATTGGTTTTTTTAGGGAATGTATTGGCACTTTTCCACAGGCAAGAGGAACTTTGGAGACTCCTAGAGACAATATGTTGACCTTTAATTCCGATATAAATAATCTGAAATCTCTGATTTCGCTCCCTAACGATGATTGCTCTGTTAATTTTGTGGAAATGAGGGACAAAATACCATAAACAATTTATAATGCTTGTTTAGTTGAAATTACTTAGTGTTTTTGTAGGTGAATCGAAATATGCCAAGATTGGTTTTTGTAAGTGTGGGAAAGCGCGAATTAGTGTTGCATTATAAAGCTTCTAAACTTTTGCTTGAAAAAGGAATTGAATGCATATTTGTTACTTTTTCTAAATCTGGATTCGAGAAATATAAATCCCTCGCAAAAGTGTATTATTATGAAGATATGCTAAAAAAGGTACATGTTCGAAGAAATGATTGTCAAAGGATGAAAGAGATTTCATCTTTGGAAAGTGAATATGATTACCTTTCCATGGGTATGCTTTATTCTTCTGACCAAATATATAATGCCTGTCAAAGACTATCTGATGATGTGTTGGTTGATAAAACAATAGATTCATTTAATTTTTGGAAATTATTTCTAAGAAATGAAAAAATTGATTATCTTTTTACTGGGAGTGGAGCTGAGTTGATAAGGAGGACTTCGATCTTAGTCGCAAAACATTTGAATATTTGTCCGATTGTCACCTTTTTAAGTCCATTCAAGGGGGAGATTACTTTTTTGGATAATGAATTGGCAGATTTGAAGATTGACCTTGAAAAGTCTGTGAGGATTTCCACAAAGGAAAGAAAGAAAATTATTGACTATATTAATAGTATTAAAAAATCAAAAACTGATTTTCTGCGTCTTAATGAATTTAAGTTTTCGAAAAAAAAACTAATGACATTTTTCTCACTTATAAAAAAAATTGTTTTTTGTACTAAGGAACTTGAGACGATGCAGCCGATACAAAACATTGTTTATAGGCTTGGCACATTCATTCGTAAAAGAATCGAACCCTTATATTTTGAAAAATATGATAAAACTGAGAAGTATATTTTTTTCCCATTACATGTTATCTTTGATTCACAGGTTTCTGTTAGGGCTCCCCATTTTAGGGATCAGTTCAAAACAGTCCAGTTATTAGCAGACTCTATCCCTTATGGTTATAAGTTGTATGTGAGAGAACATCCTTTTCTCAGGGGAGCAAGACCATTATCTTTCTTTAGAAAGATTAATAAGCTAAGAAATGTGCGTTTAATCTCGCCCCAGATTCATCCTCATGTGGTGATTTCTAATGCGCAGGCAATTGCAACAATAAACTCAACCACTGGTTTTGAAGGACTCATCTTTGGAAAACCAGTGGTGACCTTTAGTCATTCTATTTATAGGGGACTTGGGCTCACATATGATGTCAGTGACCCATTCTATACCCCATGGGTGATAAGCAAAGCATTAAGAGGTGGAGCACCTTCTTTAGATAAAATGGTTAAGTATTTGTATCTTGCTAAAAGAGTATCTTATCCTTGCGCTTTTCCAAGCATGGATTGTTCAGACAAAAATGCAAAGGCATACTGTGATGCGATTTGCGATCACGTAAAAAAATTGCAGAGTTATGAGATTTAATACTAAAATGAAAGAAGAAGACATAAGAACTAATGAGTCAGTAAGAAAGGCCCAGACTCTTTTCCAACAAGATTTGGAAGAATTTATTTATCCAAATGAGTTTGTTGAAGTCGCTTGTCCAGCTTGTAATTCAAAAAATTATAGAAAAGCATATTCCAAATTGGATTTTGATTTTGTTTTATGTAACTTGTGTAAGACTCTGTTTGTAAATCCACGGCCTGGCTTTGATGTATTGTCCAAATATTATGAGAACTCAAAAGAATTGGAGTTTTGGAAAAATGAAATTTTTTTTCAGACAGAAAATGCAAGAAATAAATTAATATTTCAACCCAGAGTAGATAATGTATTAGAAATTTGCAAGAAATATGGCTGTGCAAGGGATTTATTGGTTGAAGTTGGGGCGGGATTTGGAAACTTTTGTGAAAAAATTAATGAACTTGGTTGGTTTAAGAAAGTAATAGCAATTGAACCTAATCCACACCTTGCTAAAAAATGTCGCGAAAGAGGTCTTGATGTTTTGCCTCTCTCGGTGGAAAATGCAAAAATTGAGAATTCTGCGGATGTTGTTGTTTCATTTGAAGTGATAGAGCATTTGTTTAATCCAGGAGATTTTATATTAAAATGTCTGAAGTTACTAAAAAAGGATGGGCTTCTCATATTGACTACGCCAAATATATTCGGTTTTGATCTTCTAGTATTGCAAGAAGAATCTGATAATATCTGTGCACCAAAACATTTGAACTACTTTAACCCCAGATCTTTAAAATATTTATTGGTGACAACTGGCTTTGATGTTTTAGAATATATTACTCCTGGCGAACTTGACGTTGAGCTTGTACACAAAAAAGTGATTTCTAAAAAAATAGACATTTCAAAAGATAATTTTTTGAAATACTTATTTTTTGATGCCTCTGATAAACAACGACAGTCATTCCAAAAGTATCTTGCGGAAAATGGTCTTTCTTCTCATATGTGGATGATTGCACGCAGAAAGTCAATAGATGCCCATACTAAAAAACGATGGAGTGAAGAAAATGAATAGTCTACTTCGACATAGATTGCTCAGATATAAGGATTTTGTTGTCAATTTTGTTACCAAACCTAGTTTGCTAAGTCTTCATAAAAAATTGTATAAACACCTAGATGCACAATCAAAAAAATATAATTACTTTATCTATTCAGAGGGATATTTCTATCAAGGTTGGAATAAAATTGGTATAACTGGGTGTAGACCAACAGAGAAGAGATTTAAAGCATATGAACTTCCAAAGTATATATCTAAAAAAGCCAGAGTATTAGATATCGGAACAAATTGTGGATTCTTTCTTTTGCACCTTTCACGATTTGTGAGGCAAGTCGAAGGTGTTGAACCAAATCCATATCTAATTGCAATAGCCAATGATACAAAGAACTTCTTAAAAATCAAAAATGCAAAATTCCATAAAATGGGCTTTGAAGATTTTAATCCCAATTACAAATTTGATGCAATACTTTCATTTGCAAATGATGAAACTATTGATGGACAAACTAGATTGAAATTTATTGAATATGTTAATAAAATACATAACTTATTAACACCCGATGGAAAATTGATATTCGAAAGTCAAGCCATTGATTATAACGATAAAAATTTTGCACCAAAATTAAGCATACTTGAACAAAAGTTTAAAATTGTCCATAAAAAGCGTGTGGAATCTTATTATCCATATAACATTAAAAGTCGAATTTTTCTAGTATTAGAAAAGAAATCACAAGATGAAGTTTTTGATGATTTACTAGACGAAATATGAACTCTATTGGAATCATGATGGTAAACAAAGTTATTGTATTTGGAATTGATGGTGCTATGTTTGAACACATCAATCTAGGTATAAAATTGGGCTTTTTACCAACATTCAAAAAAATATTAAAATCTGGAGTTCATGGCGATCTTAAATCATATCTCCCTCCCGCTAGTGCTTTAATTTGGAATTGTATGCTTACTGGTAAAAGGCCCGGAAATCATGGATTTTTCAACCACTTAGTTCGTAAAAGCGGCACATACAAAACAGAATTAGTTCATTCTGCAACCATTGGTTCAAAAACAATCCAAGATATTCTTGGTGAATATAGTCTAGAAAGTACGGTAATTAATCTACCTTGTACTTACCCAGTAAGAGAGGTTAATGGAATCATGATCTCTGATCATCTTGTAAGAGGCAAACATTCTGTATTCCCAGAAAGTTTTATTAAGAATTTAAAAGGCAATCTATTTTTCCCATCAGAAGTAAAATCAATTTCAAAATTTTTGAAAGAGATAAAACACATAATAAACAACCAATATGAACTCGTTAGATATATTATAGATACAAAAAAACATCCTTTTTTATTTATCAATTTTTCTGCAATAGATTGGGCTTCACATAGCGTCAAATTATGGGACTCGTTGCACAAAAAAAAAGGAACCCATAAAAATTCTATATTAATAATATACCAACTATTAGACCAAAAATTAAATAATTTGATTAATTTTTATAAAGATGAATATAATTTCATTATTGTCTCTGACCACGGGTTTACTAAAATTAATTGGAGGTTTTATGTTCATGAATTTCTTAGGAAAAAAGGATATTTATGTACTGCATCAAAAAATGCAATTAAAGCAACAAATAGTACAGATACAATGCTTAGAAAGAAAAATCAATTTACGGAGTTGATTTCTAATAATAAAGCCTTTTTAAGATTACTCGAATGGGGATATAAGAATAAATCCCTCTTAAATCCGATAAAAAAACTAATCCCTCGAGCTTTTAAACGCAAAGTACCTAATTTTAACATAGATTGGAATAGAACAAAAGCATATAGTATAACACTAGACTCATACGGAATATTTATTAATTGTCGCGGTCGTGAACCACGGGGAATTGTTGACCAAAAGGACTATGAAACGGTCCGAAAAAAAATAATCCCCGAACTCTTGAAGTTAAGAACAAATGATGGACAAAAAGCAATTTTATGGGCAAAAAGAAGAGAAGATTATTATGCAGCACGATTCATAGAAAAAGCACCAGATATCGTCTTTTTACCAAGAAAGGATATACTGCCCCATTTAGTTATTTCTCCATCCGGCGAGATTTTTGCTCCCACCAGTACCACATTTCATTATGGCAATGGAATATTTATCGCAACAGGGCCAGACATAACTACCGAAAAAACAATTAAGAATTTTGAAGCAGCCGACATCTTACCAACAGTTTTGCATCTTATGGGGGTTCCCATCCCAAATGATCTTGATGGTAAAGTTAAATTAGATATATTTAATAAATCATTACAAAGAAAAAAGATAATATTTAAAAAGAAAAAATCAATTTCAGAAGAGGTATCAGATGAAATTTTGGATGAAATATAATGAGGTAAAAAAATGGATGAAAAGGTAAATATTGTAATAGAAAAAGAGTCTTTTGAAAAGCTGACAAAATTAATTGCTGACGAAACCATAAGTGATCCTAATGAATATGTCCAGTATTTGATTAACAGAGTAATCACAAAACTTCAAAGTAAGAAAGAATTACAAAAAATCAGTACTGAAGAAAAAAAGGATGCTAAAAAAGTACTGAAAAAACTAGGTTATGTTTGATGGATACTTGTCAAAATATCATACTAATTGTACTTGATGGGGCCCGTCAAGATCGCCTATCTATGTTTCCAATATTTAATAAATTAAGCAAACAAAGTGTTTATTTCTCACAAATGATCACCTGCGCCCCATATACCCTTTCTTCATTGCACTCAATACTCACCGGGATGTATCCATCTAAACATGGTGTTGATGCATACAACAGCATGTTTAAATTCAAGAAAAAACAATGCAAAACTTTGCAGCAGTATCTAAAAGATAATGGTTTCTTTACCCGCGTCAGCATCAATAATAAGAATCTGATTCCGAACGATGGATTTCATGTATTCGAGGAATACGATGAACATAATGTGGATCTTATTGATTTACATAAGAACATAATCGATGAAACCACACAAAAAGCAAAACAACCATTCTTTTTATATCTCCATTATATTGGCATCCACACAAAAATAATTGAAACAGTTGCAAAAAAATACTCCGATTTTGACAAAGACTATTTTAATAATTATGAATCTAATAAAGAAAATTATAACCAATACCTAGAGGGAGCCGCATTATATCTCGAGACTATATTGAATCATTGCAAATCATTGGAGATAACGAAGAACACCTTAATTGTTGTGACTTCTGACCATGGTGTGAGTAATGGAGAACGGCTTGGTGAGAAGGTCTATGGTACTTTTACCTACGATTACACAATCAAAAGTTTTTCATTCTTCATGGCCCCAAATTTCACAAATTATATTGAGATACCGGATCAAGTGAGAACTATTGATATAACTCCAACCATATTAAATTATTTCAATATAAAAAGGGATCCAAAGTATGACTCATTACAGGGAAGAAGTCTTCTACCTTGGATTACAAGGGGTTACGGCAACAATTCCCGCATCGCATTTTGCGAAACCGGTGGGTTGAATGGGCCATTTCCTTCGCCGGATGCACCAAATGTCCGATGTGTTAGGGGTGGTCGATGGAAACTGATTCATAATTTAACTCCAAAGACCTATGAATTATATGATTTAGAAAAAGACAGAAATGAATCAAATAACTTATTTGGTAAATGTCCGGAAATTGAGAAAAAGCTGATGTTCCAATTACAATCTATTATTGATGATTGTGCAGATATGAATTTTGAGTTATAAAATGCCTGTTTTTAATCCCTTCTTTTTCTGATTCTAATATTGCCAAGTGTTTAAGTATCGGATGTATTATGAAATATGTTTCACCCTTGTCGTGATTTTGTGGCTTAACATGGAATTCTCCTTGATTAACATAATCTTTTAATATTTCAATCAATAATTCTGATCTCATATGTGGGTCAAAAATATTGTCAATATCTAAAATTGTGGGCATTTTGAATTTTTTCTTCTTAATTATATCTCCGCAGTCTATTCCCTCATTCATAAAAAAAGCAGTAGCACCACAATTTCCATCGTTAATTATACTATAATAAAAACATGTACTACCCCTGTAATCAGGAATATAACCCGGGTGAATATGGATGAATTTTTTATTTATACTGAGGATTTCTTTTTTAAGTATCCCTCCTCCTGTGAAAATAACATAATTTTCATTGCGGGCTTTTAAGGATTCAATAATTCTTTGATTGTTACAATCGTTTGTATTTATTTCTTCATATGGGATTTTAGATGCGGTTAAAGTTTGCACAATCGACTCGTATGCATTGAAGTACATTGTCCATTCGGGGTTGTTTCTATTGGATGAATCCCAACACTCAGTGTGATTTGTGCTAGTCATTAAGATAATATGATTTGGCAATAGTTTATTCTGTATCATATTTTGCAAATAGGCTTTAGAACGCATTCCTTGTGTCAGGATCATCAAAAATTCATTTAATATCATATTTTTATGCCTTTTTTTAAATATAGCTTGCGGACTATATCTATCTCTGTCTCTAGCATTACTTTTGCTAAATATATTTCATCGTTTGATCGTAATTCCTTCATTTTTGAGCAAACCATATCATTTATTTTTAATGATGTATTAAGGAATTTAAGATTCTGATTTTGTCTGAAATATAACTGTAAATTAATTGACAACAAGACATAGGTTAGTAAATTTGAATAATCATCCCCAATTTTCTTTAATTTTGGGGAGTATTTCGTGAATATGCGCTTGAATACTTCGTATTTTCGGATGAACACACTAAGCCAAAAATGTGTTGTGCTATCTTTTTCATCATTTTGTTCGCTTAGAAGTTGGTATTGTAGTATCTCTGATAATAGGCTTGCTGTTCCAATGTTTTTTTTGTACTTGGCCTTGATCCTATTTTTGGATTTAGTTCTGGTTTTTGCCCATTTTGTTAAGCTCTTAATGGGCTGTTGTGTAATCTGTTCTTTGAGATAATTAATTGTTTTTATTCTATTCTCAAAATATGCACTGACAAAATCTATTCCTTCGTATTTAGAAAATGAATACTTTTCTGGGTTTTGAAGAAGATCTTTGTCTGTATAACGATATGCATTCATCCTGCGTACTTGGAATTTTTAATGCTATATTAAATTGTTTTCTTTTTCAAATTTGGGGTTGCTAAAATGGTCGCTAATATGCAAAAATTTATAAACACACACTATTAATACTAGTGGGAATATCCATGAAACGGGTTGTGTGGGCAAATAAATCAAATAGGCAGTTGTGTGTCACAATTCCAAGTGCCTCTGAAATAAAAGAAGGGGATTTTGTAGAAATAAGCAAGTCGCAAATAAAAACGATTTCTTATAGCCAGGTAATTGGAGATTTATTTCATTATGGACATTTGCAATCCATAAAATATGCAAAATCATTATCGGATCTGAATGTCTGTGGTGTGTTGACTGATAAGGCCGTGATTAAACTACGCGGAAAACCAATCGCAAATTTCATGGAAAGGAAGGCCGTCTTTTCAAGTCTAAATTGTGTGGATCGTGTTATGATGCAATCTGTAATAGATCCAATTGAAAACCTAAAAAAGATACATGAAGAATTTCCAAAAGCCGAGATTGTACTTGTCCATGGTTCTGATTGGGAGTATATCCCCGGATCAGATTATATCAAAGAGATTGGTGGAAGAATTGTAAAACATCCTTATTACGAGAGGCTTTCAAATTTTAAGATCGTTAACCTGGTCACTGAAAATCAGGATCGGCTGAAAGATTTCATTGAATTTACGTCGCTCATAAAAAGCAATAAGGCTGTGGGCGATATCTTGTCGTTTAACCAGAAAATTGTTTCCACGAAGGCCAATACTTTGAAATCTTTGGCTCCACTCTTGGAAAAATCCGTCATTGAGGATATGTATATTTTCACTTATTCTGACTGGAAAAACAACCCCACGAAGGTTTTGAGCAATATTAAAGAGCAATTTAAAGGCGATAAGATAGTTGTGAGGAGTTCAGCTATATCCGAGGACACATTTGAGAACTCTATGGCAGGACATTTCGATAGTGTGCTTTCCGTTGATTCGAAAAAAACACAAGAAATTAAAAATGCAATTAAAGAAGTGATTGGTTCCTATAAGAAAAATGGTTCAGAAAGTTCCTTTAATCAGATATTGGTGCAACGCCAATCAAAGGATATAATTCTTAGTGGTGTTGTCTTTACGCGTGATTTAGTAACCGCTGCCCCTTACTATATAATAAATTATGATGATTCTACTGGAGAGACAGATACAGTCACAAAAGGAATTGAAAATAAGAGCATAAAAATATCTCATTTTGCCAACGAAAGTGATTATCCTATCAATTTGCAGAAACTTATGGGGTCTGTCAAAGAGATAGAATCTCTTGTGCCTGATATTGGACTTGACATAGAATTTGGGATTGATAAGGACGAGATTGTGTATATATATCAGGTTCGGCCTATTGTTACAAGCCTCAAAGCAAAGAATTTGGATGACGAGGTCAAAGAGAAGATTATTTTTATAAAAAACAAGTTTCGGTCTTTATCAAAACCACGTAGTCATCTATCTGGGAGCAAAACTATATTTGGTGATATGCCAGATTGGAATCCTGCAGAGATTATTGGGGATCGTCCTAATCAGCTAGATTATTCTTTATATGATTATATCATCACAGATTCTTCATGGCATAAAGCACGAAGTGCTCAGGGATATTACAATGTTGACCCTGCTAAGTTGGTTATGCTTTTTGCAGGTAAACCTTATGTAGATATGAGAAATAGCTTTAATTCATTTTTTCCTTCAGACTTTTCAAAATCCATAAAACAAAAACTGATGTCTTTTTATTTTGATAAAATATCAAGATGTCCTGAATTGCAAGACAAAGTAGAGTTTGAAGTAGTTTTCACATGTTATGATTTATATATGGATGAGAGGTGTCAAGAATTGCTTGACTCAGGATTTTCAGACCATGAGATTGATATCTTGAAGAAGTCTTTCTTAAAATTCACAAATTCTTTAGTCTGCAATTCTGGTCCTGAAATTGAATCTGACCTTAACTCATTGAAATCGCTAGATCAATTTCGTCAAAATATTCAAAAACTAGATCCTAGGAAGCTTACTGTAAATGAATTAATTCTCAATGCGAAAAAACTGCTCGACAATTGTAAGCAATTCGGTACAATACAGTTCTCAAAACTTGCAAGACTTGCGTTTATCGGAAAAATCATCCTAAAAAGTCTAGTTAATAAAAAAGTTATTGATGAAAATTTTTATCACTCTTTTATGGGTTCAATTGAAACCATTGCAACAGAGATAACTAAAGATTTTCAAAAGGTGGCTATTGGCAAGTTATCCAATGTGGAATTTATCAAGAAATATTATCACCTAAGGCCCGGTTCGTATGATATCACAACTCCAAGATATGAATCTAATCCAGATATAATCGGTTCTATGCTAGGCTCAAATGTGGGTGATCACCATAAGGCTTTTGTATGTGATGATGAAAATGAAACAAGAATTGATTTTGCATTATCAGAATCCAAACTAAATTTTACTGCACGGGATCTACTTAAATTTGCACGAACCAGCCTTGAATCTAGAGAATTGGCAAAATTCGAATTTTCTAAGAATCTTAGTGATGCGCTCGAATTTCTGGCGATGGCAGGTAATAGAATGGGCTTTACAAGATGTGAGGTTGCTTTGTTAGATATTAATGATATTTTCGTTAATAATTTGCCTGAACAAGAAAAAGTATGTCAAATATGGCGGAAGAAGATCGAGGCAGGTCTTAGAGAAAAAGAGATAAACAAGCACATCATTCTTCCCCCAATCATCTTCTCTGAAACTGATTTTGACATCATACGCTATTACCAGCCTAAACCTAATTTTATCACACAAAAATCTGTGACGGGTACGGTGGTGGATTTGACGGCAAATCATTGTGTCAGTGATCTTAAAAACAAGATTGTCCTATTAGAGAATGGAGATCCTGGATTTGACTGGATATTCACTCGCAATATTGCTGGATTAATCACCAAGTATGGCGGTGTGGCTTCGCATATGTCTATTAGATGTGCAGAATTTGGAATCCCTGCCGCTATTGGTTGCGGCACTCTTTTTGATTCTCTTCTCAGTGCAAGCCAAATCCAACTTGACTGTAAATTCAATAAAATAATTCCTATGAGGTATTTATAATGCTCGTTGCGATTTCCCAAAGAAATGATTTAAATCAACATTCTGACTTGATTGATAATCTTGAGAATAGTTACATTGATTATCTCAGGAAGTTTGGGATTAATCCATTAATCTTGCCAAATATCCCAGAATCTATTGGTTACTATTTCACTGATTACTCCATCTCACACGTGATACTCTCTGGTGGAAACGACATTGATCCTGTACTTTATGGTGAAGTAAATAAGGGGAATCTTTCAGTTTCAAAGAGGCGAGACCAGACAGAAAAAAAGATAATTGATATTGCCAAAGAGAAACATATTCCTGTGCTTGGTATTTGTAGGGGAATGCATTTTATAAATACTTATTTTGATGGAAAATTGACCGACAAACTGTTTTCTGGAGCTAGTATACATTCTCATCATGTTAAAAAAGACCATGATGTACTGGTTTTATCAAAAGAGATTATTGCTAGACTTGGTAGACAAATTAAGGTAAATTCATATCATGGATTTGGAATCAGTCAAAATCTCTTGTCTTCTGAATTGATGCCATTTTGTAGTTCCGATGATGGTTTGATAGAAGGATTTTTTCACCCTGTTTTGCCTTTTGCTGGAATCCAATGGCATCCTGAAAGGCACAGTCCTGATGATAAGATAAATGATTTCTTAATTAGAAATTTCATTGGAAGGGGGTTGTTCTGGAAAAAATGAAAGCGATAATACTTGCTGCAGGGATGGGGACCAGGCTAGGGAGATATACTGAGAACCTGCCAAAGTGTATGTTAGAGTTCAATGGGAAGACTTTGATCCAAAGGCAAGTCGATACATTGCGTGCATGCGGCATTAACGACATCACTATTGTGAAAGGCTACATGCCTGACAAAATCAATATTTCTGGTGTTAAATATCATGTTAATTCAGACTTTACGAATACTAATATGGTGGAAACCCTATTTTGTGCAGAAAAGGAGATGGATGGTGATATTCTAGTCTGCTATGCTGATATTATATATGAAAAACGAATAATCGAGACTATTTTATCATCGAATGTTAATATCGGTGTCACTGTTGATGATGATTATTGGGATTATTGGAAAGCAAGAAATGATAATCCAGAGGATGATGTGGAAAGCCTCGTGGTTGATGGTGATGGCAAAATAATAGAACTTGGTGACACTATGTGTTCGCGAGAAAAAGCGCAAATGAGGTATATTGGTCTAATTAAGTTTACAAAAAAAGGTGTTGATGCACTTAGGAAAGTATATTATAGGAACAAATTAAAATTTTTTGACAAAGATGAACCCTGGCTTAGGTCAAAATCCTTTAAGAAAGCGTACATGACATGTATGTTACAGGCAATAATCAATGCTGGTTATCATGTGGATCCGATAGTTGTATCTCGTGGCTGGTTAGAATTTGATACGATTGAGGATTATGAACGCACCAAGAATTGGATTAAACAAAATAAACTCGGACAGTATTTTTACTTATAATGGCCATGTAAATTATGATAATCCTATTCTATGCAATTTCTTTATTGCTAGTAGGACATCTGCAACTCGAATCAATCTCATGCACTTATGGTCTTTGCAATCTGCAAAATTCCCCCATTCTAAGCATGGAACGCACTTCAGTTTCTTCTTATGTAGTATGATGCTATTTTTGTTTTGGGGTGCAAAAATTATTGGTGAAGTGGGCCCAAAAATCGCCACCATCGGGACATTTAAAGCTCCGGCAATATGCATGGGTCCTGTGTCGTGTGTAATAAATAGGTTACATTTTCCAATTATTGCACAAGAGTCTCTTAATGGGATTTTTCCAGATAAGTCTAAAAGATTTTCATGTTTAATTTTGATTAGTCCCATGTCTTTTTTTCCACCAAAAATTATAACCTTGGTATTGAGACCTTTTAACAATCTTTCAATTAAGCTTTCATATTTATCTAATCCCCATTTTTTCAATGGGCCAGTGGTTCCTGGGTTACTTGCGCCACCCACACAGATTCCAATTACTTTATGTTTTGAGTTTATCTTATTACTTTTAAGGAAATTTGCAGCTTTTTTCCTTTCTTCATCTGTCAAATACAATTCCATTTTTGTTATCTTGTTTTCAACAGATTTTGTGTTTTTCACTAGTGATGAGAAGTAATTTGCAAGGTACATGGTGTCTTTGTTTGATTTGATTTTTTTTGTAAGGAATAATGATTTTCGTCCCTTGTAAAAGCCAACCCTTTTTTTTGATTTTATGAGGAACAAAAGTCCTTGGATCCAGATATCACCATCCAAAAAATAAATAGAATCGTATGTACATTTTCTCAGAGATAATATCTTCTTAAATTTATTGAATAGATTATTTGTTGGTCTAATCCATTCTTTATCTTCTAAAGGGATTATTTTGTCAACATTTGGATTATTTACTAAAACCGCTTTAGACCATTTTCCGACCATGTAATGTATTGTTGAGTCTGGATATTTTTTCTTGAGTTCTCTTAAAAATGGAGTAGTCATCAACACATCGCCGATCGCTCCTCTTCTTATTACTAGTATTTTCTTTTTCATTTTTTTGCGAGGGCCAGTAATGTGTGGCCGCGCCCGATTTTTAGAGATTTCAAAATAGCATCTGCTAGCATTGTTGATGGTAACGAGATTCCCTTTATCAGTCTCTTTAGTGATATGCCTTTACTTAGATTACCTTTACTTGTCATTTTTGTATTCTTTGTTGGATTAGATCCTTTTAACAGGCGTTTAAAACGCCATATGAGGTGTGGACGGAAGTCATTTATCATCAGTGGTTTTTTTATGATCTTGATATCGCTAAATCCTGCTGCTGAAAGTGCTTTTTCTAGTGATTGCGGAGTCCACAAAGTAAAATGGTGGGGTGGGAAATCAACTTCAATATCAAATAAAATGGGTTTACGATCAAATCTTGGCACAGATATGCAAATTGTTCCGCCTTTCTTGATCAAACCTGACGCTGTTTTCAGGGTATCTATTGGATTAGATACATGTTCTAAGACATCAAATAATGTCACAACACTAAAACCCTTCCATGTATTGTTTCTTGAAATGTTTTTGCAAGAACCCACTTTTACTGTTTTTATTTTGTAAAGTGATTTAGCAAGCACTGCACTTCGTCGGTCGTGGTCGACACCATATACCTTGAAGCCTTTTTCTCTAGCTAATGCCAAAAAACCGCCATCACCACAGCCAATGTCTAATATTTTTTTTCCATCTGTTTTTCTGTAATTCTTGAGAAATGTGATAAATCGCCAATCGTGGTTCGGGATTCTAGCCACCTTATTTAGATCTCGATTGTCTTTATAGAGATTCGAGGTTTCATAGTACCTCATACCGGGATTTTTCATTGGATCAGAAAATCTTAATCTACAGCCATCACAGAACAGAATCCTGAACTCTTTGTGTCTAGACAGCTGTCTCACTGTTTTTTGTTTATCGCAGATAGGACATTTCATCACTTAATCAGGAGAGGCCTTATGCTTATAAAAATTGCTGTATTTTTAGCACCATATAGATAATATTTATAAATTCTTTCCAGCTGTCTCTATCTGCAAAATGTCAAAAAGAGTGTTATTGGGATCGCGCTATTCTGTGATTGAGCCGTTAGGGATTCTTCATCTTGCAACTATCGCAAGGCAGGAAGGATTTGAAACTAAAATAACCCTGATTAAGGATGATGATTTTGATGAATTCGATAAAACAGTCAAGGAATTCTCGCCAGATTTCATTGCATTGACAATATACACCGGGAATCACATGCAGATTTTCTCTTATCTGGAAAAACTTAAGTCAGAAAACCCAAAAGTCAAAATTGCGGTCGGGGGGCCGCATGCCACTTATTTTCCAAAAGAGTCTATGCAATATGCGGATTATGTGGTCTTAAGTGAAGGATTTGACTCTTTTCGGAGGATTCTTAGGGGAGATGCAAAACCAGGGATAGTTCACCTCAACAAACGTGAACCTTTTCCTATTCCTGAGCGTGAGATGTTTTATAAGGCTTATCCAAAGCATGGCTCTAGTCCAATAAAAAGCGTGATTACGCAGACTGGGTGTCCTTACAGTTGTACTTATTGCTACAATAGCAGCACATTAGGAAATATTGCTCATTTGCTTACAAAAAGACAGATCGAGAAAATGAAGGTCTGCTTGGGTCCGACAAATCGTCTTTTCCCAAAAGGATTTAGGCTTGTTGACGACATAATCGAAGAGATCAGGATAATCAAGAAGATTTCACCATTGACTAAGATGATATATTTTCAGGATGATGTCTTTGGTGTTAATGTCGATTGGATACAGGAATTCGCAGAGAAATATCCCTCGCTTGGACTCCCTTTCCATGCTCAGCTACGATTTGAATATGCAAATCCAAAACACCCCAAAACTCAGGAAAAATTAGAATTGCTAAAAGATGCTGGCTGCACAGGGTTTACCTTTGCAATCGAGTCTGCTTGTCCAACCATTAGGCGTGAGGTCCTGAATCGCAATATGAAGACCGAACTGATGTTTGATGTCATGACTAATCTGCATCAGATGGGTTTCAAAGTACGTACTGAGCAGATGCTTGGGCTACCATGCGGTGCTACTAGCGAACCAACGAAAATTAATTTAGAAGCAGACCTGGATACTTTAAGGCTAAATGTGTTATTAAAAGAAAAAACCGGCCTTCCGACAATGGCCTGGGCTTCTATCTTTGCTCCTTATAAGGGAACAGCAATCGGTGATTATTGTGCGAAACATGGTTTTTATAATGGAAGCAATAATGATGTTCCAGCGACATTTTTTGAAAGGTCTGTATTACGGTTTCCAAAAAATTGGGTTGGCCCAAACCTTTCTGCAGACGACCCAGATTTTTGGCTTGCTCCTAAAGAACTTGAGGATTATCGCAATAAACTTCAGATGTTAAGGGATCTTTTCAATTATTTCTCATTGGTTCCAAAGGGGCACCGTTTGGCAAAGAGATTTCTTTTGGAAGATGATACTGGCTTCAAGAGACTTAGCACAGTAACCAGGCATCATCTGTACGATTCAGTCTTGTATGATGTTATCTAGTTCTTCATAGAAAGGAGTTTTTTATAAACTTCATCTGGTTTGATTTCAGTTAGGCACCTTCTCTTGTTCTTACATTCTTCAATTGTTCTGATTTTATTCTGGCACGGTTGACATTTCAGGTCTTTGAATATGACCTTTCCATTGAAATAAGGTCGAATTTCTTTTGGATCTCCAGGTCCGCCCATTATCACTAATGTTGGAAGTCCAAGGAAAGAAGCCATATGGCCGAGCCCAGAGTCATTTGATAAGAATAGATTACATTGATTTATCAAGGCGGCAGTCTGGTTGATGGTGGTTTTTTTAATAACCACTATGTTTTTATTCTTTGGGATTTCTTTGGTTTTTTCGATTTCATCTGGTCCCAAGAACACAAGTATTTTCCATTTTTTGTTTTTAATGACTAACCTCATCAAAGTTGAAAAATGCTGAATGGGCCATTCTTTAATTGCTAATTTTCTTCCACAGCCCGGGTGGATGCCCAATATGGTGTCTTTTTTGGAGATTCTATTCTTTTTCAATACCTGTTTAGCAAAATTTATTTCTTCTTTTTTGGGTTCTATCAATGATTTATTTGAGATTTCAATCTTATTTTCAAGGAGATACTCTACTAGTTCTTGATTTTTCTCTATATCGTGTTTCGTAGTTGTATTTGGCAAACTAAGATTGCATAAATATGAGCAATTTCTTATCTTCCCACATATCTCTTGATAGCAGATTCTGTTTTTCACTCCCGATAATAATCCGATGATTGATTTCCTTATGCTGGTGGGTTGCAGAAAAACAATCACTTCTGGTTTAGCATGCCTGAGTGCCCTTATTGGTCGAATGAACCGGCCATCACCTTTTTTTATTTTGATTGCTTTATCTATGTAAGTGGCGTCTTTGATTAGTTCAAAAGAACCATTGTCTAGCACCATCAAAGTGACATGTGTTTTTGGTGATTTGCGTTTGAATTCTTTTATGGCCGGCAATGACATCAAGGTATTACCTATTCCATCCATGCCGATAAATGCAATGCTTTTTGGTTTCGCAGGCATTTGTTTTGGCCATGCAATTACATGATGCAGTTTAGATATTATTCCATAAATAGTTCTAAAAAATATATCAAATCTCATTTTTGCTCCTGAATAAATTCAATCATCCATCCAGTAAGATCGATTTTGTCTTTTAATAATTTGCTTCTTTTTCCAATCGACTTCTTTTTCAGGTCATTTTTTGCAAGCAAGTCCTTGACCTTTGATATAATCTCATCACCATCAGTAGACTGGAAGACAAGATTGTATCTCTCATTCAGTTCATCCGTGTATCCCATATGGAGCGTATTGATAAAGATAGACGGCGTTCCAAGGACAGCTGCTTCTGAAGCCATGGTTCCGCCTTCTCCGATATAGAGATCTGCATAATACAGCGCATCATGGATCTTCTCAGGTTCGATAGGATATCTGTATCGTTTCAGCTCTTTTGGCAATATGCCTTCGTCTGTTATGAACACTTCACCATGTTTTGCAAGAAAAGCAACCAGTCTTTTCTTGTCTTCTAGACTAAGCCCTTTGTGTCCGATATCGTGCGTAGCGCCCCAGGAGACAAAGCGAAGCAGATAATATGGTCTCTTTCCAACTTTCATCTCTTTTAGGACCTTTTTGTCTGGATTGAATCGTTTTGGATGGAGATATGCAAGTTCATGATACCCTTTGTATCTGATCTGTTTCTTGCCAAGGTCTCTTTTGAAACAAGATGGAGTGCACACTTTGGTGCAAAATGGCAGGTACATCATTATCTGCCCCCATGCATGTTCCGTGTCATCGAAGATATAGCTTTTCTTGCCCATCAACCAAGCTGCTTGTGCCGCACGATAAGATGCTATCCCTAAAAAAATATCTGGTTTGAATGCTTTTGTTGCTTTGATCATCCGGTAGATAAATAAAGATATCCCAAGAATCTTTCTTACCAATCCTTTCTGGTTTCTACCCAATAATTTATACTTGAACCCATAGTTATCAAGCAATTGGATAGCGACATCCTTTTCTGTCGCAGTGATCATGATCTCGTGTCCCTTCTTTTCCATCTCCCATATGAGATTCTTGAAGAAATGGACATGGCCCGGGTGGTTTATGTCGACAACTATCCTCATCTGAACACTCCTTCAAGCTCTTCTTTATCCGGGAAATTGATCAGCACTGCCCTGCGCGGCCCATGATACACAAACAAACTTCCTGCAGCAACAGCAGACGCATTTCCCGTCTTGACAGCATCTCCAAGATCTTTGACACTTCCAGCTCCGCCACAAGCGATCACAGGTACCGATACTGCATCAGAGACCATCTTCACCAATTCAAGGTCATATCCTTCCATTTTTCCATCATTGTCGACAGAAGTGATCATAATCTCTCCTGCGCCCATCTTCTCCATGTCAATTGCGTGTTTAATTGGATCGATGCCAGTTTTCTTGCCTTTCAAAAGGACATCATACCCACCAAACATCTTTTTCTTTGCATCGATCGAGACAAGGATGCTCTGGTTTCCAAATATCCTTGATGCTTCTTTGATCAGACCTGGGTTTTCAATCGCCGCAGTGTTGATAGACACTTTTTCTGCCCCATTATTCAATAACTCATGGATATCTTCGATTGTCTTGATCCCACCGCCGACAGCGAATGGCATGTAGCATTCATCCGCTATGTCTGCGACTGTCGATGTGGATATGCGCTTGCCTTCTTTGCTGGCTGTGATGTCTAAAAATACCAATTCATGAACTTCCTTTTCACTGAATATCTTGACTGCATTCATAGGATCGCCGATGTATCTATGGTCCTTGAATCTGATACTTTTGACAAGTCCTTTGCCTTTCAATAGCAGACATGGTATCACTCGTGTCTTTAGCATTTTATGAAGTTCTCCATTATTCTCATGCCTTTTTTGTGGCTTTTTTCGGGATGGAATTGCGTCCCATAGATATTTTCTTTCTGTAACGCCGAGGAAAAATCATAACCATATTCTGTGGTGGCTAAGACGTCTTTCTTGTCATTGCAGACAACATGATAAGAATGGGTGAAATAGAAATGAGTGCCTTTTGGGACTCCCTTGAAAAGTGTGCTTTTTCTTGATATCCTAAGATCATTCCATCCTACGTGGGGCACTTTGAGGTCGCATGTGAATCTTATAGTCTTTGCATCTATCCAAGCCAGACCTTTTACATTGCCTTCTTCGCTCATATTCGTGAATAACTGCATGCCTAGACAGATCCCCAGGATAGGAATCTTGTCCTCTAAAACCCGCTTCTCCAATGCTTCAATCAAGCCAAGTTCTTTTAGATTCTTCATTCCGGCAGCAAATGATCCGACACCAGGGAGTATCAGCTTGTCTGCTTCAAGAATGTCCTTTGGGTCGGATGACACCTTCACACCGACACCAAGCTTGCTCACTTTGTGGTGCACGGAACGAAGATTTCCCATTCCATAATCAACAATAATAATCATTCTTCTAGACCTCACTGAAGATACTTGAGTCTCAGGATCGGCGGCAAAATATGCAATCTGCATGCGATCTTGATGAGTACCTTGCACATCTGCATCAAGGGATAATATGTCCTGTAATCATGGAATGATTTTGCAGGCGTATTGTTGATCTCCTCGAATTGTTTCTTGGACAGACCTAGTTTCTTGATGCAGTAATCGACATTAGATTCGTCAAAAGGATATGGTGTTTTTAATTTTTTAAGTGCTTCTTTTCTGGTCAGCTGACCGGATCTGACCAATGCAGAACATTCTGTCTTCCGTTTATCAATATTGAATTTTTTTGGCAATAAGTATGACTGGAAAAATTTAGTATAGACTGATTCGTGGTGATGCCCCCCATAATATGTCCAGTCTAGTTCTTTTTTTAGCGCCGTATCCACTTTTTTCTGATTATATTCAACATATTCAAGCAATCGCACTTCTTTTATCCGTTTCAAAAGGATATAGTAAAGGAGCTTTGACATAGACATCAATGGAAAACTCTTGATCTTTCCGGCACCATATCTTTGGAATATATCTCTAAGATATCTTCCATCCATATATGTCCATCCAATGGGGGATGTGCCTTCTGTCCTGAATGAGTGCCCCTGAAGGACATATTTGATCCCTTCTTTTGCAGCTTCATTGAATAAGACAGAATAGATCGCGTAGTCTGTAGGTGTTTCTGCATCAGGAACAGAAGCTCTTAGGAACGCGATCTGCAGACTCTTGAACTCTTCCCAGTCAGCCACAACAGTATGCAGATCAACACCAAGTTTGTCTGTTGTCTTTTTTATGTTGCTCACTGCAGTCTCAGAATTCCACCCATTGTCAAAGTGCACTGCTAGCGGACGAAGCCCCAATTTCACTGCCCGGAGAAGCGTATAAGTACTATCTCTTCCGCCGCTGAAACCTACGATACAATCATATCTCTTGCCTTTTCCATCTCTTTTGATGTTCTCGATGATTCTATTGAGCATCTCTTTTCCAATCTTTCCCAAGGGATATTTTTTCTCCATCTCATCATGGATCTTGCAGTACTTGCATTCACCGTTTTCATCATACCAGATGTCAGGTACTGTATTGTCAAGTACGCATCGTGTACATATTTTTTGTTCTTTCATTTTAATCCCCAACAGTGTAATCAAAAGAGCGTCAATCCAAGCACTCCAAACACCATCGTCACACCATAACACACCCATGTGGCATGCTGTTCATTCATTTTAAACATCTTTGTCACCAAATATTTAATCGTCAGGCCGTTAGGCGGATCTATCGTGCCATCCTTACGAACAGCTGCGAACTTCACATGGGGATGCTTCTTCATCCTGAAGCACCAATACACCCACATAATAAAATTGATTATATGCGGCAATAATATTATGACTCCGAAAGTCTCCATGTCAAATAACACAAGCGATCCGCCGATCGCTGCCCCTAGCATAAGTGAGCCGGTGTTCCCCCAGAATATCTTCGATTCATATTTCTCGAACCAATAGAACGCAAGAGTCGCAGCAAATATCGGGACAATGTAGAACAAGGCATCGATCTGCCCACGTATGATCATCTTCCCGCCTATGAAACCAAGCAATATCAATGAAAGCCCTGACGCGAGCCCATTGAAGCCAGAATGCATATTGATCAGATTCGAAGTCACCATGACATATATCGGAGCGATAAGATACGAGAACACAAGACCTAGTTCGATAGTCACAAGTATCAAAGACACATTTGTGTCTACATTAAGCAAAGCGATCGGCAATGCCATGAAATAAGGCGCGAAGATCTTTATCTTGCGTCCAAGAACAATGAGATCATCAACTAGCCCAAAGATGCCAAACAGCAGCACAACGAAATAGAAGACCAGCAGCTTCATCAGATTTATCTCATCGACGAATATCTGGCAAAAAACCAGCGCAATCATTAAACCGCATATTATGGCCAGGCCTCCCATATTGGCCACCTTGCGCTTAGGCCGCTTGTACATGTCAAGAACAGTATAGCCGCGGCTCTTGAATTTCCTGATGAAATAGTCTGTTATGAACAGCGTACACACAGTAGTTATCAAAAACAGACTCAAAAGCTTCCAAAACATGTATCTACCACCCTTGTTCAAGAATATAGATTCCAAAATATTTATAAATCTTATTGTTACCCTTGGGTTACGATGGCAAAAAAGGGCAAAAAGAGCTATTTTGGGATAATAGCAGTCATCGCGCTGCTCATATTCGCTGTATTTCTTTATAAAGAGCTCAAGCCAGAGCCAAGTGCCGGATCGACAGTCCTCTATTTCAACGCCGAGACCGACCTGCCAAGCGAGATCAGCCTTGGGCTGCTTAACGTCACAAAAGGCATGAAAGGTCCTGAACAGCTTGTAGCTGGGGATAAATACGAGATCGTCTTCACAGTGATCTCAAATGAGCTCTCAGACACAGATTACATTATGGATATATATTCAAAGATCTACAAAGAGACGAAAGAGTTCACACTCGAACCAGCAAAGTCAAGGACATTCACGCTGACAGTCGAGCCGACAGACAGATGGGTCATCGACCATGAAGAATCAGACATGAGAAAAGACGAGATCGACATCCCAGATGATGCCTGGCTTGGGACAGTTGCGTTGGTGCCGGATAAAGACAACCAATTCGATGTGCGATATCTTCCCTTGAGTCATGACCTGAGTGGTTTTGGTGAGAACACATACCAGACAGACATGACTCTTGATGAAATAAAATACAGACCATTCACAAAGACATACACTGACACAGTAGAGACAAAAGACCAAAAGACAGTCACGACGATTGAAGTCACGCTTCAGGTCAAGAGCAACAGACTCATCGTCGATTATGATTCAGTATCAAAAGTGTACATTCCGATCAACGATGTCTTCCTGATCAAGCTGCAGAAGAAAGGCGTGCAGGGAAACATAGACAAAGCGACAAAGCTTGAACGATATCAGGGATTATCATTCTCTTACCAGGTAAAATGAACCAGCAACTATACAAGTATCTCGTAATCACTCTTGTGGTATGCATCATAGGAAGCGCGGCGTTCAATCTCATAATGCGGCATCAGATGATGAAGAAAGAAGCATTCTCTGAATTATATTTTGAGGATCCAGAAAATCTACCAACTCTGATAAAGACAAACGAATCAAGGAATCTCACATTCACGATGACGAACAGGGAGCTAGGTGACATGACATATCTCTTAGAGATCACATCGCCAATAATTAATCTAACGAGCCCGATCACACTTAAAAAAGGAGAGAAGAGATCATTCCTGATTGGATTCAACCCAAAGGAAAAATTCTACAACACAGTGATAAGCCAGGTATCAACAACCGAAGATCAATTGAAGATAACAAAGAACAACACTTTAGGAAGCGCATTCATCCCTATGTCATTCTCTACGTCGATCGGAGATATCCTCCATGCCGATATGACAGCAGAAGAATTAAAAAATAAACCGATAGGACAGTCAACATTCACAAAGACACAGGACGATACAAGCATACATACATCAAACACGACATCTACGCTGGAAGCTGATGGAGATATCCTGACTGCGACTACGATATCAGAAGAGACAGAGCTGCTTGCCATGAAGAATCCATTCAGCATAAGACTCTATAAGCCGGATTCTACCAATTTAGAGATAAATTTCAAGTTCGAGATCGAGTGATCATTTGTTCGACAGCGGATGGATCACTATCTCTGAGGCATCCTTCAATTGAAATTCGACTTTTCCACCATTATGCAGATCAAGCGCATCACTTACATCCTTTGGTATCCGAAGTATCAGATTACTCTTTATCCGGCTCAAAGTCAGCTGGAATCTCTGTTTCTTCAGCTTGTTCAACGCAAGTATCTGCTGAGCTTTCTCTGGGTTATAATATCTCTCACCACAAGGGCATTTCCAGCCATCGATCTCTACACCATTATTTATTCTTCACAGCATCATGTCCAGTGTCCAGTGGATCAAGAAAATCTGTCAGATGCCAGAATTCAAACTTGCTAGTATTGAATCGAAAATCCTCCGCCTGTCCAGTGGGGAGAAACCTCCGCGCTTTTCTTTCTCAAAACTCAGAACACCAGAAAAAAAGAAGTGCGCCCCTGGCCAAAAGTCCAATGGGAAATAAGTATGAAAATTGAAGTACAACTTCTCTACTTACAATCCAAAAAACAGAACCCGAAAAGCATCCGAACAAATACACACACAGGACCCACTGGACATGCGCACATAAAGATAATAAACTAATCGGGTTTACTGTGTTCCCACACAAACCCAAAATAATTGTAGAAACATTTATATATGACATAACCCTATTTAAGGTTATGTTACCAAACCAGAACATATCAAGAATCTTGGGCGCAGTCGAGATAAAGACAATCGAGAAAAGGCTAAAAGGAAAAACACTGAAGCAGACTGAAAGAAATTATCTATCAAGATCCATCAGGCCTAAATTACTGGCAGCAAAAATACTCACAGATGCGAAGATCCTGGACAGGATCCAAAGACCAAATAAAAAAAATTATGATAGAATGATATCATATAATCTCGCGAAATACGGATATGAACTAGTGCAGACTAAGGAAAACAAGAAACAACAGATCATTTCATTGACTGAACTTATCGCATTGATCCTAACCAAAAGATCATCGATCAGATACATAGAAGCCATTCCAATACTATTGATCAAAAATGAGATCGATCCATTTGAGTTGCTTGAGGTCGCATCTAAATATGATATCAAAAATAAAATAGGGTATCTTTTGGAGACTGCGGATATGATCGCTAAAGAAAAAAAACAATTTCGTGACCTCATAAAATATCTAAAAAGACATAAAACAGAAAAAATCTTAACGCTCGGAGAAGAGAAAGACGAAGAATATATGGAATTTATAGAAAAGACCACACCAAAGAGACTCAAAAAATGGAATCTTCTTGGAAGATTCTTTGATGATGATTTCTTCAGGCTTGCGGAGGTATATTCATGCTGACAAAGGAAACACTGCTGGATTGGCTTAGGAAGATAGATCAAAAACTAAAGCAACACATTACGCTGGTCGCTGTCGGTGGCACAGCGATGACTCTTCGTAACATGAAAGAATCAACACGAGATGTTGATTTTTGTCTCTCAAGTGACCAAGCAGATTCTTTTCAAGAATTGACTAAAGATTCACCATTCCATGTCGACATATTTGTTGATGGATTCATCTTTTCAGAACAGCTTCCAACAGATTTTGTAGAAAAAGCGATTGTCATGGACGTCAATCTGGAAAATATCGAACTGCGTGCGTTATCTCCAATAGACATAATCTTGACAAAGGCTGCAAGATATAATGAAAGGGATGAAGAAGATATCGCGACGATATCAAAAAGATGCAAATTAGACAAAGAAGATATATTATCTCGCTTTGAAGAGATCAAGGATACCTACAGCGGAAGAGAAGAGGATTATGAATATCACATCAATCTGATCGTGAAGAGATATTTTGCAGAGGATTAAGACAAAAAGAGAAACCTCCGCGCGCTTCTTTCTATCAAACCCCACACCTCACTTCCCATACCCCAAATAAAAGAAGTGCGCCCTTTGCCAAAAGTCCAATGGAAAATAAGTATGAAAATTGAAGTACAACTTCTCTACTTACAATCCAAAAAACAAAACCGAAAACCATCCGAATAAATACACACACAGGACCCACTGGACATTGAGAGATCAAACTAATAAACAAAGAATATCCCCATAGATTCAATGAAAACATTTATATATCACATAATGGATAATATTATCTAAAAAATGGATAATAGATTGAAGATAATAAATTATCTTGGAAAACACATCCAGGAAACATTTTCCATGCATTCATTAAGCACCACACTGATGATCCCATACGCGACATTCCACAGAGTCATCACAAGAATCGGTGACCTGATCGAATATAGGACCATAGGGCACACAAAAGAAATCAAAATCAACAGGAGATCACAGACCGCTGAAGCATACCTCATAATTTCATCAGAAGAAGAAAAAAAAGAGTTGCTAAAAAAAAAGCCTAAAATAAAGATCATCCATGGTGATATGAAAACCAAAGATATAGTGCTTCTTTTTGGAAGCTACGCTAAAGGAAAAGAGCATAAGGGAAGCGATATCGATCTGATGATAATCAACAAAAAAGGCGAAAGATCGATCTCCTTCGCAAAAAATGAGCTTGTCCTAGAGACCGAGATAAATCCAATATTCATCAGTGAAAAGGAATTCATTGTGATGCTCAAAGATGATGATGAGAATGTCGGGAAACAGGCATTGAAGGATCACGTTGTGCTGAACAATCCAAAACGATTTTGGGAGCTGGTCAAGAATGGAATATGATAAGAGAAAATACAACTCCACTTTCCAAAAATATCTAAGGGACCACAAAATATCTAGATCGAATGCGAGCTTCAAAGTGAAGCAGTTCATAGACAAGGCAGAGAATTCTCTTTTGATCGCAAGGCATCATAAAGATATAATGCCAAATAAGGACCAGCCGATAAAACTTCATTGGAACTATTGGGCCATAACAATCTCTTATTATTCGATACTCTATGCCGCGAAAGCGGCGATTTTGACAAGAGGGTTTGAAGTGAAGGATCACATGGCGGCGCAGATCGCGCTTGGACATCTGTTGATCCCGAATCAGCTTGAGGTCGAATATCTGAATATTATGGATGAAGCATATAAGATATTCACGGATGAATATGTCAAATATTTTGAGGATGCGAGAAAAGATAGCCACATCGCAAGATATTCTGCATCAAGGTCTTATACAGAAAAAAGAGTTGACGAGATATTCAGCAACGCAAGGAGATTCATACAGAAAATAAGACTTGTGATTGGATGATCAAGTAAGAACATCCGCGCTCTTCTTTCTCAAAACTCAGAACACCAGAAAAAAAGAAGTGCGCCCCTGGCCAAAAGTCCAATGGAAAAAGAACACAAAAATCCCACCCTAGCTTCTCTACTTACAATCCAAAAAACAGAACCCGAAAAGCATCCGAACAAATACACCTAGAGGATTCACTGGACATGGTCGGGTCAAAGTAATAAATTGGTTACAGTCAAAAACAATTCATGCGATTCAAAGAATCAGAGCAAATAGAACTTAAGAAATCAACATCAATGGCCAAGGAAGCTATAGTCTCCATAGCTGCAATCCTAAATAAGAGAAAATCTGGAGAATTATATTTCGGTATCAAAGATGATGGAAAAGTAGTTGGGCAGATGGTAACAGGTAAGACCATCAGAGACCTTGCTGGCATGATTGCTAGGAATATAGAACCGCAGATATATCCTGAGATCGAGCATATCATCTTTGAGAGGAAATCATGTATAAAGGTGATATTCTCAGGAGAAGATACACCATATTTCGCGTATGGGCGTGCTTATATGCGTGTCGGAGACGAAGATAGAAGGCTTAGTGCAAAAGAACTTGAAAATCTGATCGTAAAGAAGAATGAACATATCTCGAGATGGGATTGTGCATTGTGCAAGCAGGCGAAGTTTAAGGATATCAGTGCAACGAAAGTGAAAGAGTTCCTAAAATACGCGGGATTACAATATGGGGGTCTTGGATCATCATTGACAAGTCTTGGGATCATGAAAAACAGAATCCTGACTAATGCCGCACTTCTGCTTTTTGGAAAGAGTCCAGGAAGATTTTTCCCTAATGCAAGGCTGCGCTGCGCTGTTTTTGCGACAGAGACGACTGCGATGATTCTTGACATGCATGATTATGAGGACGATATATTTGCTCTCATCAAGAAAGCCGAAGAATATATTCTCGGGCATATCAATATTGGTATGCGACTTGAGGGCTTGCGAAGGATCGATATGCCGGAGATCGACAGAGAGGCTTTCAGAGAGGCCATCATAAATGCTTTTTGCCATAGGGAATACAGAGAGTATGATTCCGTGAATATCGCTATATTCAAAGATCGTATTGAGATAAGAAGCCCTGGTGGTTTATTGGATGGACTTACAATAAGCAGGATCAGAAAAGAGATGATCTCGAAAAGAAGGAATGAACTCATCGCCGATATGTTCCATCGTGTGCATTTTGTTGAACGATGGGGGAGAGGGATCAGCTTGATATTGTCAAAGGAACCAAATACACAATTCAAAGAAGTAGCAGGGATATTCATGACAGTGTTTCCAAGGAAGAAGAAGGAAAAGTGGTCAGAAAAGTGGTCAGAAAAGTGGTCAGAAAATCAGTTGTCGGAGAGGCAGGTGAAGATATTAGAACTAATCAGATTGAATCCGAAGATATCACGAAAAGAGCTTGCCGCCGCTTTGAATATCAACCAATCGGCTGTCCAGAGACACCTGAAAATACTTAAAGGCTGTAGTATCCTTGAACGAATCGGCCCTGCAAAAGGCGGGCATTGGAAAGTGCGTGAAAAGATAGCGGATTCTGGATCATGAATGCCAAAAGTCCAATGAAAAAAGAACACAAAAATCCCACCCTAGCTTCTCTACTTACAATCCAAAAAACAGAACCCGAAAAGCATCCGAACAAATACACCTAGAGGATTCACTGGACATTCTTGGTGAAAAATAATAAACAGACACAGAAGTTAAAATCAACATGGAAGAAAACATGCATGAAAAGATAAAATATTCAGAGAGAATAATCAAAGGGCTTCTGGATCGTAATGACTTGGTGAAAATACGCAATATCCATGCAGCGCAACTATCAGAATTTATCATGAAAAATCAATGAATCGTCTGAAAACTGCTGGGATAATATATGAACATTCAAGTAATTCAAGCACATATTCTGATTATGGTGAAGTTGTCAGTGCGTGCTACTATGCGATGTATTATATGTGCATTCATTCATGGCACATATGTACTTAAAAAAGGTGCGAAATGGGATTCGTGGAGTACATGCGATAACAAACCATATTGTGCTATATTACCTTGTCAAGACAAAGAAACTAGCTAAACATCTCTATTCAGAATATGCAAAAGCCCTAGAGAGCACAATTCTGATCGACAGAATCAATGAAATCGATTTTCTCAAAGAATCTTATGATATCGCTAAAAAATATGATGTTGAAAGAACAAAACGTGAGAGATTCACATATAGCGCAACAAAGAACGCCGAAAAGACAAATGCAAAAGAATCTCTTGGGACTGCAAAAAATTTTATCGATGCGATCCGTGGGATGATGGTCTCTGGAAAGAAAACTATTTATACTAATAAAAGTATTGATTGATACTATGGTTAGTATAACAAAAACACAGATAGAAATAATCGCGCATCTGATCTCAAGCCCCAAATCCAGAAATATCCGGGGACTGGCAAGAGAATTAGGCAAATCGTATCCGTTGATCTATAACAGTCTTCCCAAATTAGAAAAACTGGAGATCATTGAAAAAGAAAATGTCCCTCCTGGACAATTGATATCCCTTTTTCCATATGCGCCAGTTGAATATCTTCTAAAAGCAGAGATGTATCGGACAGAGATATTTCTCGAAAAGAACGGTTTTATCAAGGTATTCATGCAGGATGTCATACGAAGTGCAGGAAGCCTTTTCTTTGCATTATTGATCTTCGGAAGCTACAGCAAAGGCACAAATGATGATAGATCAGACCTTGATCTGCTTGCGATCGTCCCTGAAAGAAAGCACGTCTCGCAGATGGAAGAAGCCATAAAAGACAGCTATACGAAGATGAAAAAAGATATAATCGTTGTCACAGAGGATGACTTCCTTGAGATGACCGCGAATTCTGATAGATTCAATGTCGGCAATGAAGCAAGAAAAAATCACGTCATACTATATGGCTTTGAGCAATATCATCGATTGATAGAGAAATTGAGGAGATAGCGCGCTTCTTCTGAGACGATTAAACAAGAAGCGCACTGCTAAGTATTCACCTCTTCTTCCGTTCAGAATACCCTTTCTTCTCTGCATCCCTGATCAGGCCTTTTACATCGATGACAAGGCCATCGAACTCAAGCAGGTCATCTCGCGCTTTCTCTTCTTTGTTCATGACGATGACTGCGTCAACATCAGAGAAATCTTCAAGTTTCTTGAAACCAAGCCCTGATATCTCTTCAGTCGAATACATCGGGTCATACACATATGCATCGAAACCCTTTTTTTCAAGGCTTCTGAGCAATGGTATCGACCGTGTGTATGCTGTCTCTTTCACGCCGGCCCGATATGAGAATCCGACTACACCCACCTTCTTGATGCCGGCAGGCAATTTGCTGATGTAATGCTCGATCATATCATCATTTAGATCTCTCGCAAATTTGATCAAAGGGACATCTGTGTTGTTTATCAGGAACCAAGGATACACAGGGATGCAATGCCCGCCGACAGAACCTGGTTCATGTATGTGACAGAACTGATGGTTCGCATGCTTTCGCATCTCCCAAAAATCAACGCCATATTCTTCACAGACTTTTGATAGCTCATTCGCAAGAGCGATATTGACATCGCGATAGACGCCTTCAGCCACCTTGACAAGCTCAGCGGTCCTGCAGTCAGACACGACTTTCACATCTGAGCAGAACTGTCCATATGCTTCTGCCGCTCTTTTGCCAGACTCAGGGTCGATACCACCGACGACTTTTGGGAATTCGCGGTAGCGTGATATGGAATATCCAGTCATGATCCTCTCAGGCGAATATGCGAGATAGAAATCTTCTCCAGCTTTCATGCCGTTCTTCTCAAGCAGATTACGGATATGTTTCTCTGTCGTCTTTGGTGGGACAGTGGTCTCAAGAACAACAAGATCGCCTTTCTTAAGCCCCTTTGCTAAAGCAGAGAATGCCTTGTCAAGTATGGAGAAATCGCATTTCTTGTTGTCATCGATGAAAAGAGGGACGATTACGATGAACATAGTGCACTTTTTCAAAGCAAAACCATAATCCGACGTCGCAACTATCCCTTTTCCACCTTGTTTCTTCAGTATCTCAGACAGCCCCGGCTCTTCAGGGACTGGATTTCCGCCTGAATTTATCAGCTTCACTTTTTTATCATCAGTGTCGACACCGATGACTTCGATACCTGCTTCTGCGATGACTGCTGCGAGCGGAAGGCCCGCTTTCCCAAGACCTATGACTGCGATTTTCATGTGAAATACCTCGATTCAACAGTATCAGACATATCTTGTATAAATATTTTCCATTATTCTCATTGGAATATTACTGGCACAAAACTTTATAAAAAGAATATCCTGCAAAAAATTAAAACACTAATGAGGTGCTAGAAATGTTGAAAGGAAAATATCTGTTCACAAGCGAATCAGTGGCGCCAGGCCATCCAGACAAGGTCTGCGACCATATATCTGATGGTGTCCTTGATGAAGCGCTAAGACAGGATCCAGCGTCAAGAGTCGCGATCGAATGCCTGATCAAGACAGGGTTCGTCGTCGTAGCAGGAGAGATGACGACAAGCGGTTATATCGATGTCCAGAAAATAGCAAGAGATACGATAAAGAAGATAGGATATGATGATCCTCTGTGCGGCTTTGATGGGAACACATGTGGCGTATTGGTCTCTATCTCAGAACAATCACCAGATATCTCACAAGGAGTCACAGAAGGCATGGGTCTTCACAAAGAGCAGGGCGCTGGCGACCAGGGCATAATGTTTGGCTATGCTACAAATGAGACAAAAGAGCTTATGCCATTGCCATTGATCCTCTCGCATAAGATACTAAGAAAACTTGATGAGATGAGGAGAGATAAGAAGCTACCATATCTCTGGCCTGACGCAAAAAGCCAGGTGACTGTCGAATATGAGAACGGAAAACCGCTCAGAGTCGACACAGTCGTCGTATCTGCTTCGCACAAAGAAGAGGCAACCTTAGAACAAATAAGGAAAGATATCGTGGAAAAAGTCGTGAAACCTGTATGTGACAAATGGCTCGACAAGGACACAAAATACCATATCAATCCGACAGGACGGTTCGTGCAGTGCGGGCCAGTCGCTGATGCGGGTGTAACAGGAAGGAAGATCATCGTCGATACATACGGCGGACATGGGTCGCACGGCGGCGGCGCGTTCTCAGGGAAGGATCCGACAAAGGTCGACAGGAGCGCAGCATACGCATGCAGATACATAGCAAAGAACGTGGTCGCAGCAGGTCTCGCAGACAAATGCGAAGTCCAGCTTGGATACGCTATCGGTGTCGCAGAACCTGTCTCGATATTGGTGCATTGCTTTGAGACAAACAAGATCCCAGAAGAGAGGATCGCAGAGCTTGTCAAGAAACATTTCCCGACAACACCTTCAGCGATACTAAAAGAGCTGAAACTCAGGAGACCGATCTATCAAAAGACAGCGGCCTATGGACATTTCGGAAGAGACGACCCAGATTTCACATGGGAATACACAGACAAGGTCGATGTCCTGAAGAAAGAGGCAGGCTCGCATGTCAAGCCGAAGAAGACCGGCGATGATGTGCCGTTTGATGGGGAGTAGATCCCTTTTTTCCTGATTTTTTATTTCTCATAATGAGAACATCACTATCGCCATAAGCGCGAACAATATGCCTATGCCTTCCTTGAATGTGACTGGTTCTTTCAATATGATGAAGGCAAGCAGTATAGTGACTATCGGATAGAGCGCGCTTGTCGTGACGACGACAGATGTCTTCCCACGCGCCATGGCATACAGGAAAAACAAGGCGCCGAATGTCCCCGCGATCCCTGTGAGAATCGCAAAGATCATTCCATTCATCTTCACTTCCGGCCGAAAACCGACCAGGACCAAAGCGAATATCCCGACAATGACAGATCCTAAACACTCATACACAAAAGCGCTCCGTGGACTGATGTATCTTATCGCGAGTTTTGGGAAGAATCCCCATAGTCCCCAAAGAAGCAGAGCAATGAATGAATAGATGAACCAGTCTTTCATGTTCCATCTGTCTCTTCTTCAGATTCACCTGAACTTCTTCTCTATTATCTCTTTTAGCCCAGGAGAAGATTTCTCCTTGAGGTCATAAAAGACCCTGGTTGATGGTTTCTTGATATCCACAAAGCGAGTCAGATTGATCGGTGTCCCGATGACGACTGCGTCGCAATCGACTTTGTTTATGGTCTCCTGAAGGTCAGCGATCTGCTGGTCGCCATATCCCATCGCCGGCAGAAGTGTGCCGATAGCAGGATACTTCTCAAAAGTCTCTTTTATCTCGCCGACGCAGAACGGCCGCGGATCGACAAGAACAGAAGCGCCAGCTCTCTTCGCTGCGACGACTCCTGCGCCTATCTTCATCCCACCATGAGTGAGCGTTGGTCCGTCTTCTACGACAAGGACCTTCTTGCCTTTTATGAGCGATTCATCCTCGACTTTCAAAGCAGAATCCGCATCGATTATGATCGCATCAGGCGAAAGCGCCCTGATATTCTTCCTCACCTGCTCGACTGCTTTCGGATCAGCTGAATCCTCTTTGTTGATGACAGCGACATCGCATAGCCGCGCGTTGACTTCGCCAGGATAGTACGCTGTCTCATGCCCGACCCTGTGGGGATCAAATACAGTGATCTGCAGATCAGGTTTGTAGAATGACATGTCATTGTTGCCGCCATCCCATAATATTACATCAGCGATCTTCTCTGCCTCGCGGAGTATCTTCTCATAGTCGACGCCGGCGAAGACGACAGAGCCATTGACGATATGCGGCTCGTACTCTTCCATTTCTTCTATCGTGCATTCATGCTTCTTGAGATCCTCCAGTGTGTCAAAGCGCTGCACCTCCTGCTTCACAAGGTCGCCGTACGGCATCGGGTGCCTGATCACTGCGATCTTCTTGCCCATGGCCTTCAGGATCTCGGACACTCGCCTTGTCGTCTGGCTCTTTCCACATCCAGTACGAATCGCGCAGATGGCGATCACTGGCTTTTTCGACTTGATCATCGTGTCTTTAGCGCCGATAAGCCTGAAATCCGCGCCGGCCGCATTCACCCGTGATGACCTGCTCATGACATATTCGTATGGCACATCGCTGTATGCGAACACGACTTCATCGACTTTGTGCTTTGAGATCAGCTCTTCAAGCTCATCTTCTGGTTTGATAGGTATGCCTTTTGGATATAGCTTTCCTGCGAGCGCGGCCGGATACATCCGACCGTCGATATTCGGTATCTGTGTCGCTGTGAACGCTACGACTTCATATTTGTCGTTGTCTCTGAAGCATGTGTTGAAATTATGGAAGTCTCTACCTGCTGCTCCCATGATCAATACTTTTTTTGCCATAAATATCCCTCCTATATAATCCATAGAATAGGAATATATGAATCTTTCGGCAAGAAAAGAAAGAAGAATAAGTCAAAAGACCAAATAGCCAGTTAATACTTTTTCAGAAAAAAATCTATTCCTTAGATATAGCTTTCATTATCTTGTTCGTATCCTTTGCGGTCGACGCCACGACTATGACATCGCCTTCCTTGAATTTCATGCGTGTGTTAGGGATCAATAATTCTCCATTGCGGTATATGGAGCATACAACAGCGTCTTTCAATGATGTGATAGCTTTCCCTGTATATGGACTTTTATCCGAGAGCTTTATCTCCATAAGTTCGATCTTGCCGCCGCCAAGCTCAGCGACTACTGTCTCGCCTTTGCCCTGCAAGTGCCTCTTGATCGAAGTCAACGCCATGCTCATGATGGGAACAATAGAAGTTATACCAAGATTGATGAACAATTCTTCATTGCCAGGCAGATTCACACGTGAGATGACTTTCGCCACTTTCTCGTTCTTCGCGATCTCGCAGATCATGAGATTAGTCTTGTCATCTCGTGTCGCGATTATTATCGAAGACGCTTCATCGATGCCAGCGTCTTTCAATGTCGATAGATCAGTGGCATCTCCTTTTATCACAAGACAATCGGTCTTGTTCGCGATGGCTTTAGCTCTTTCTTCATCGTTCTCGACAAGCACGACATCATAATCCTCTGCGGCCAACATATCGGCAAGCGCTTCACCCATAGATCCCGCACCGATGACTATGACTTTTTCAGATTTCATATTCAATCACTTTCTATATTGTTTTCTTTATATAGTTTCTCAATTTGCTGGCTCAAATATTCATATTCCCATGATTCGACTGACTTGCCATCCAGATATATTGTTGGTGTCCCTAATATACCAAGCCTGTCTCCCTCAGCCATATCTTTATAGATCATATCTGATTTTGCGTCTGTAGAAAGGCATGATCTGAAAAGCTTCATATCAAGGCCAAGATCCTTCGCGACCGCATTGAATGATGACTTCTTCAGATCATCTTGCATGAGAAATATCTCAGCAGAATAATCCCAGAATTTATCCTGGTCATTCGCGCATTCAGCAGCCATGGCTGCATCGAACGAAAGGGGATGGAAATTTAATGGATAATGCTTATGAGTCACTTTGATCTTATCGTTATATTCTTCAGCGATCTGTTCTACAACAAAATATGCTTTTGCGCATGCTGGGCATTGATAATCAGAGAACACAACCAGTTTTATATCACCTGTGCCGCTTGATGCTCTCATTTTCCCAGGATCATCATATGGTTGTGTCCGTGTCATCAATAATATAATCACTACAGCGACAAAAGCGATCCCGAAAACGATCTGGAGCGTCCTCTTCTTTATTTTCATCAGATAGATGAACAATTGGCTCTTTTTATATCTTTCTTGGCGAGATATCTGTCGATTGAGATATGTATGCATCGCATCGCTTGATTGCAAGTTATATCTAACGTATAAAGATCATCTACCTTTCTTTCTATTTTGCAAGGCACCTTGCTTATTTAGACCAACGTGCGCTACTTGTTTTGACCAGTGTCACATACTCACTGCATCGGAGAATCTATAAAAATAAAGGTCCTGGATGGCAATCGTTCGGGTCGCATCAAGCGGCCGGAACTCTGCAAAAAATGGAAGAGACGTTAAACCCGAAATACTCTTCGAACTTGTAAGCGAAGCCTCCGCATCGCTTAATTTTTATACCCAATTACCTGGTTATATCTAATGAGAAGGATAATCATATGCAATCCAAAGAAGACAGTCACATTGAGTGTGACCGGGACTGACTGTGATCTGAAGTGCGCGCATTGCGGCAGGCATTTTCTCTTTGGGATGCGGACGATAAAAGAAGCGCTTGATACAAAAGCGGAAAGCTACCTAATAAGCGGTGGATGCACAAAAGATGGCAATGTCCCTATCGATGAGAAGACACTAAAGAAGCTGAAGAACAAGGGCGCGCGGCTGAACATTCATAGTGGCCTCGTCACAGAACAACAAGCGATGTTGCTTGGCAGATATGCTGACACGATATCGTTTGATTTTGTGTATGATGATAATACCATAGATGAAGTGTATGGGATGAAGAAGACAAAGGATGATTATCTTAGATCCTACCGCTTCCTAAAAAAGCATGCAAAGAAAGTCGTGCCCCATATCTGCATCGGGCTAAACGGCGGAAAACTATCCGGCGAGAAAGAGGCGATAGATGCGCTCTTCACTGAAGGTACAACTGAAGTCACATTCCTTGTGTTCATGCCGATCCAGGGGACAATATTCGAGAATTGCAATCCACCAAAAGAAGAGGATGTCTTTTTCGTGTTCAGGTATGCAAGAGAGAGATTGAAAAATGCGCGCATAAATCTTGGCTGCATGAGACCAAGAAGGCTCTATGATATCGCGGCTGTGAAAGCTGGTCTGGACTGCATAGTCATACCGTCAAGAAAGGCGATCGAGCTTTGCGAAGAACTGAAGATCCATATCGAGAAAAAAGATGATTGCTGCAGTCTCTAACGATCATAGACTAGCTCTTCTTCAAGAACTTCTTCTTCATCTTCTGCCTTCATGAGCTTCTTCTTCGCGCGATAGAAATGCAGCCATTCAAATCCATATCCGGCAAATACAAGAGCGACTCCAAATAAATCAAAGCCAGGCGGTTTCTCGAACATATTTCCCATGAATAGGCCAGCGATGAGATCAGAGAATCCAAGGCTCTTC
>Ga0210019_1000549_pt1 | contig 46891 bp, 47 predicted proteins | sample CryGeyCG2114_020_2_FD_183969 | JGI IMG/M metagenome (GOLD analysis project Ga0210019, IMG submission 183969) | Groundwater microbial communities from aquifer - Crystal Geyser CG11_big_fil_rev_8/21/14_0.20 (SPAdes) (version 2) | ecosystem: Environmental > Aquatic > Deep subsurface > Groundwater ...
GAAGCCAGAAAATTTTCTCCCTTGCCAACTCCGACAATCAAAGGACTGCCCAGGCGTGCTCCGATTAATTTGTTCGGTTCCTTAGCTGAAATTACGCCAACGGCAAATGAACCGGTTAACAATTTAAGGGTTTTACGCACTGCTTCTTCAAGAGGGATGGCTTGATAAAATTTCTCAATCAAGTGCACAATTACTTCGGTATCTGTCTGGCTGGTAAATGTATGGCCTTCTTTAATTAATTGTAACTTGAGGGTTTCGTAGTTTTCAATAATTCCGTTATGCACAACCGAAATTGTACCTGAGCAATCATGATGCGGGTGAGCGTTGGCCTGCGTAGGAGCGCCATGAGTTGCCCAACGCGTATGAGCAATACCGACCACACCGCTTAAAGGTTTGCTTTTGACTAATCTTTCTAAAGCTTGAATTTTCCCGGGGGACTTTCTAATAGATAAGCTGTTTTTTTTAGGAGAGATTAACGCTATGCCGCTGGAATCATAGCCGCGATACTCCAGGCGTTTAAGTCCGGATAATAAAATTGGTTGCGCTTCTCTTGCGCCGATATATCCGACTATTCCACACATCTTGAGCACACTCCTGGACTTGCCTTTAGGCAAGTCCATTTAGCGAAATCCCAACCGCTACAAGAAAATTTGTAAAAATTTTGCGGTTGGGAGAGCACCATACATTATTTATTGACCCCAACGGGATTTGAACCCGTGTCGAGAGCTTGAAAAGCTCTTGTCCTGGACCAGGCTAGACGATGGGGTCTAGAGCCTTATTCTTCTGCTTCAGCAATTACCGGAGCAACGCAGGAGACCCGGTCTTTAGCTTGTAATTTAATTAACCGCACGCCTTGTGATGAGCGGCCGGTTTCCCGGATATCTTTTATCGCACAGCGCAAGAATATTCCATTCTGCGTAATGACCATCAGCTCATCTTTATCATTTACGGTTTTTAAATTTACGGCCTGGCCGTTCTTATCTGTAACTTTAATATTAATTACGCCTTTGCCGCCGCGGCTGGTTAATCGATATTCATCAATGGTGGTGCGTTTGGCAAATCCTAATTCCGTAACCGTTAAGATCGTCGACACTTTTTGCGGAACCACCATATCGATAACTTCATCTTTTTTAGCCAAGGATATTGCACGTACGCCATGGGCGCCTCTTCCCATTTCACGTACTTTCTCCTCGGAAAATCTGATTGCCTTGCCTTGCCGGGTGCCGATGAGCAACTCCTGTTTTCCATCCGTCATCTCAACGCCAATCAAGGCATCATCCTTATCTAAAGTAATTCCGATAATCCCGCCTTTGCGTGGATTCCCATAGGCATCAAGTTTAGTCTTTTTAATCTGCCCCAGCTTAGTGACCATAACCAAATATTTATCTGCGGAAAACTCTTTTACCGGGATAGTCGAGCTGACTTTAGCAGATTGCTCCATCTGCACCAAATTAACGATTGCTTTGCCTTTAGATATGCGGCTAGCTTGAGGAATTTCATAAACCTTTAACCAATGCACTTGCCCCTTATCGGTAAAAATCAACACGTAATCCTTGGTAGAGGCAACAAAAAGATGTTCGCTAAAATCCTCTTCTTTTAATTCCGCCCCTGTTGCTCCGGATCCTCCACGTTTTTGTTTACGGTATGAGCTTACCGGAAGCCGCTTAATATAACCACCATGGCTGATGGTAACCACCACATCTTCATCGGCAATTAAATCCTCAACCTCCAGCTCCTTAGCTTCTCCCACGATATCCGTGCGACGGTTGTCTCCGTATTTTTTCTTTAATTCTTCTAACTCGGTTTTAATAATTGCTTCAATCTTCTTAAGAGAAGCAAGAATTGTCCGGCATTCTTCAATTTTCTTTAAAAGTTCGACATACTCAGCTTCCAACTTATCACGCTCAAGCGCGGTTAAACGCTGCAGCTGCATTTCCAGAATTGCCTGAGATTGAATTTCAGAAAGCTCAAACTCTTTCATTAAATTTACTTTGGCCGCCTCTACGCTTTTTGAGGTCTTAATTACCTTAATAATCCGGTCAATAAATTTAAGCGCAATTTTTAATCCTTCTAAAATATGCGCGCGCCTTAAAGCCTTGTCCAGCTCAAACTGCGTGCGCCTACGGATAACAACTTTACGGTGTTCAATATAACAATCCAATACCTGGCGTAAATTTAAAACCTTTGGCCGGTTATCCACCAGGGCCAACATAATAATACCAAAGGTATTTTCCAGTTGAGTATGTTTAAAGAGTTGGTTTAAAATAATCTGCGATTCAACGTCGCGCTTAAGCTCAACCACAATGCGCATACCTTCTTTATCTGACTCATCGCGAATATCTGAAATGCCTTCAATTTTTTTATCATCAACTAATCCGGCGATAGCTTCAATCAAGGAAGATTTTTGTACCTGATATGGAATTTCGGTGAAAATAATTAAATCTTTCCCGTTTTTCTGATGCTCTACCGTTGCCCGGGAACGTATCAAGAGTTTACCGCGGCCGGTGGTGTAGGCATCTTTAATCCCGCCCTTACCGCAAATTAAACCACCGGTGGGAAAATCCGGGCCTTTAATATAGCACATCAAATCTTTAATTTCTGCTTCCGGATGTTCAAGAATATGCATAATCGCATCGCAGACTTCATTTAAATTATGCGGCGGAATATTAGTGGCCATGCCTACAGCAATACCGCTGGAGCCATTCACCAAAAGATTGGGTAGCGTCGCCGGCAAGAGCAGGGGCTCCTTTAAAGAAGAATCGAAATTAGGGCCATAGTTTACAGTTTCTTTTTCAATATCCCCGAGCATTTCATCAGAAACCGCCGCCAGGCGGGCTTCGGTATAGCGCATCGCTGCCGCCGCGTCCCCATCCACCGAGCCGAAGTTACCTTGGCCGTCAACCAGCGGATAGCGTAGTGAAAAGTCCTGCGCCATTCTTACCAGCGTATCATAAATCGCCACATCGCCGTGCGGGTGGTACTTACCCATGGTTTCACCGACGATACGGGCGCATTTTTTATAGGGTTTAGAATGTTCGAGGTTAAGCTCGCGCATCGCATAAAGAATTCTGCGGTGCACCGGCTTTAAGCCATCGCGAACATCCGGCAGAGCGCGGCCGACAATTACGCTCATCGCGTAATTTAAATAGGAATCCTTAACTTCATCCTCAATATCAACTTCAATTATTTTTTCATTACGTGTATACATGATTAAATATCCAAATTCTTAACCTGATGCGCGTGGTTTTCAATAAACTCTCGGCGTGGCTCAACCTGATCCCCCATTAACACGGTAAACATTTTATCCGCTTCCACCGCATCCTCTAAAGTTACCTGCAAAATCGTCCTTTTCTCAGGATCCATAGTAGTATCCCAAAGCTGCTGCGGATTCATTTCTCCTAAACCTTTATACCTTTGAATGTGCATGCCTTTAGAAGCAACTTCTTTAACATAAACTAGCACATCTTTTAAACTAAAAACTTCTTTAACATCCCCATTATTCTCAATGCGATAAACTGCCTTAATTTTTTTCTCTCCTTCTTTAACCGTACCAATCTTAGGGATAATAAGGCTGCTGAAGTAAGTCTCAAATTCAATACCTAATTTTTCTATTTTCAGAATCAATTCGTCGATCTCCTGGGCTTCGTAAAGATGCAAAACATCCTGCTCGATTTCTTTTCCTTCTTTAATTGTAAGGGCGGCTAGCTCTTTATCAGAGTAAACAAACTGGTCATTTCCCTCTACTTTTACCCTATAAATAGGCATTTTTTTGGTCTTTGGGTGCCTAAAACCGATGTATTCTGCAAAGTTTACTCCCTTTTTGTCTAAATACCGGCCATGCTTATCCAACTCAATCAAAAGCTTCAGCAGCTCTTTAAATTGATTGTCAGTAAAAGATTTCTTATCCTTTACCCTGACCAGCGTATGTCCTTCGCGGCCCAGATCTAAAAGCATATCATTCATCTGTTGCTCGGTTTGAATATACTCTTCTCTTTGGCCTCTTTTAATTTTATACAAAGGCGGCTGAGTAATATAAACATGCCCTTCCTCCACTAGCTTAGGCAATTGGCGATATAATAATGTCAAAAGCAAGGTGCGAATGTGCGAACCATCAATATCCGCATCTGCCATCAGCATTAATTTATGGTACCTTAGTTTGGCCAGATCAAACTCTTCGCCAATACCTGTGCCTAAAGCAGTAATAATGGTGCGGATCTCTTTATTGGATAAAATTTTATCCAGCCGGGATTTTTCCACATTTAAAATTTTTCCTTTAATCGGCAAGATCGCCTGGAATCTTCGGTCGCGGCCCTGTTTTGCCGATCCTCCGGCTGAATCGCCCTCCACAATATACAATTCACATAATGCCGCATCACGCTCAGAACAATCTGCGAGTTTTCCGGGAAGTCCAGCTCCTTCCAGGGCTCCTTTTCTGCGGGTTAATTCACGCGCCTTACGCGCTGCTTCTCTGGCGCGCGAGGCAACAATTACTTTATCAATAATTTTATTGGCAACCGACGGGTTTTCTTCAAAATAACTAGAAAGCGCTTCCAAGCTGCTGGAAGCAACTAACCCTTCTACCTCGGAATTGCCTAATTTAGTTTTGGTTTGCCCTTCAAACTGCGGGTTAGGAACTTTTACACTAATTACTGCAGTTAAACCTTCGCGTACATCATCGCCGGTAATGGCAATATTGTCTTTGAGTAAATTCTTGGCTTTTGCATATTGGTTAATACCTCGGGTTAAAGCAGATTTAAAACCAGATAAGTGTGTGCCTCCCTCGATAGTATTAATATTATTGGCAAAGGAAAACATCGTTTCGGCATACCCGTCATTATATTGCAGGGCTACCTCAACATTAACTTCATCTTGGAGCTTTTCAAAATAAACAACTTTATTGTGCAGAGGATTTTTATTCTTGTTCAGATATTCTACGAATGAAATGATCCCGCCGGAAAATTCAAAAATACCTTCTTTGTCCGAGCGCTCATCGTTTAATTTAATTTTCAATCCCTTGTTTAAAAACGCCAGCTCTCTTAAACGGTTCGCCAGAATATCATAAGAATATTCTGTTTTAGAAAAAATTGTTTTATCCGGTTTAAAAGTAATTTTGGTGCCGGTAGCCGTACTTTTACCAATGACCGTAAGCTTAGACACTGTTTTGCCGCGCTCATATCTCTGATGATAAATTTTGCCGTCTCTTTTTACCTCTACCTCTAACCAATCCGCAAGTGCATTAACACAACTAACCCCCACCCCATGCAAACCACCGGAAACTTTATAAGAACGATGGTCAAATTTACCTCCGGCATGCAACGTAGTTAAGGCCACTTCCACTGCCGGCTTCTTTTCGGTTTTATGCATATCTACCGGAATCCCGCGACCGTTATCAACAACTGTTATACTATTATCCGGCTGTATCACAACAGAGATTGCATCGCAAAAACCACCCAGGCTTTCATCGACGCTATTATCCACAACCTCAAAAACCAAATGATGTAGCCCACGCACAGCGGTATCCCCGATATACATGGCCGGTCTGCGTCTGACTGCTTCAATCCCCTCTAAAACCTGGATGCTGGTAGCATCATAGGCCTTAGGGCTGGTATCGAATTTAAGATTATTTTTTATTTCCGTCTTAGCTTTTTTCACTGAGTTTCTCCAATACGCAAACTTAGATTTTTTATTTTAGGGTTGCCCTGTTTTAACTCGCCCAACAACGCTTCTTTCTTCAGGCTTAAAGCATAAAGCCAAGTAGAAGAATCCACATTTAAGCCCAGGGTCCCCTTATGGAAATATTTAACTTTTATATGCTGCAACTCTTTTTTTGTCAAGACTTTTTTTAACCACTGCTGTGGATCCTCGCCTGAAGGATCGTTTTTTTTCCGGCTAATACCGCGCATCACTTCATCTAAGGTATTTTTTAAAAGCTCCATATTGTTAATTAAGGCGCATGGGTAAAACTATATAAACATACCCGCTGATACGGATAACCCCCGGCTTCTCTCCGTCGGTAAGCTCTAAACTAACGCTCTCTTCATGTAAATTCTTCAAAACGTCCATTAAATAAACTGGATTAAAACCAATCACTAGTTCCCTACCTTGATATTCTATTGCCAGCTCTTCATGGAATTCTCCAACATCAGGAGTAGTTTTAGAAATTACCAACTTGTTTTTAAAAACCTCCAACTTAACCGCCTGATAATCCGGTGTTGCTAAAAGCGCGGCCCTCTTAACCGCCAATAAAAATTGCCCGCGGTCTACTTTAAGTTTATTGTCAGTCGCTGCAGGAACAACTTGCTTATAATCCGGGAATTCTCCTTCAATTAAGCGCGATATCACTGCCACTGCTCCCAAATCAAAAAGCGCCTGATTACTTCCGATTACTAGAGATAATTCCCCCTCATCTTTAAGATTGCGGCTTAACTCTTGAATGGTTTTAATCGGAATGGTCATGTTCACTTCTACATCCGGGTCCACTGCGGACAGCTTGCGTTCCGTAATCGCCAATCTTTTCCCGTCTGTAGCCACTAAAGTTAAAGCCCCTTTATTAATTTTAAATAATATACCGTTTAAAACATAGCGCGTTTCATCCATCGACACAGCAAAAGCCGTTAACATTAACATCTGCTTTAAAACCCCCTGCTCAAGCTTAATCGCCTTCTTATCCTTAAACTCCGGCAGTTTAGGAAACTCCTCTTTAGCTAATCCCATAATCTTAAACTGGCACATCTCTGAATCAATAACCACCTGGTTGTTTTTTTTAGTAGTAATACTAATCACGTCTAACGGGAATTCTTTAACAATATCACTAAATCTTTTGGCTGGAATAGTGATTGCGCCTTGTTCTTGAATATCCACAGGTATCACACAGGTTATCCCAATGTCTAAATCTGTAGCCGTTAACCTTAAAGCGTCTGTTTGGGTTTCAATTAAGATATTAGAAAGGATCGGCAAGGCGGATTTTGAAGTAATAATGTTTTGCACGGCTTGGATAGCGTTAACTAAATTGGATTTTTCAACCTTAAATTTCATTTTTAAATCTCCTTCTATTAGTATATATATTTAATAACTTAAAACCGTAATAGTAGTAATACAACGCAATTCTGTTAACAAATACTTAACTGGTTGTTATTAAAGCAGTTGGAATAAATAAGCTGTGCGAACAACCTGGGAATTATTGTTTAATAACTTGAATAACTTTTTCAACATGATCTTTTAATTCCGGATGATGGAGAAGATCTCCTTTAATTTTGTTGTAAGAATGTAAAACCGTAGTGTGATCTTTTCCACCGAACAGTTCCCCAATCTCAGGAAGCGATAAATCTGTGAGTTGCCGGCTTAAATACATAGCTACTTGTCTTGGAAGCACCACCTGTTTATTTCGACGCTTAGTTTTAAGATCCTGCAAAGAGATTCCAAATTCTTCCACTACGCAGCGCTGGATAAAATCTACTGTGATTAATCGCGTCGGTTCTTTGAGTAGGTCTTTAAGCACTTCTTTAGCCAAGTGTAGAGTTACCGGCGCTTCTTCTAATAAAGAATAAGCGATGGTTCTGATTAATGCGCCTTCTAATTCACGGATATTAGTTTTAATTAATTGGGCGATAAAAAAAATTACGTCGTCGGGCACGCGGACAGGCTCGCGCTCGATTTTCTTCTTTAAAATTGCCACCCGAGTTTCTAAATCCGGGGGTTGGATATCGGTGGCCAGCCCCCATCCGAATCGAGAAACGAGCCGCTCCTGTAAATTAGTGATTTCTTTGGGTGGGCGGTCTGAAGAAAAAACAATCTGTTTATGTGCATCATATAAAGTATTGAAGGTGTGAAAAAACTCCTCCTGAGTAGATTCTTTACCGGCGATAAAATGAATATCATCGATCACTAAAACATCCAGAGAGCGGTATTTTTGACGAAAAGCCGCGGTAGAGCGATGTGCAATCGCGTCGATTAGCTCATTCGTAAACTTTTCGCTGGAGACATAACATATTTTTACTCCCGCAGGGTTATTGCTTTTTATCTGATGGCAGATGGCCTGGATCAGGTGCGTTTTTCCTAATCCCACCCCTCCATAAATAAATAATGGGTTATATGTTTTTGCCGGGGAATCGGCTATGGCCAGCGAATAGGCGTGCGCATGCCGGTTTGAAGGACCGATAACAAAATTGTCAAATGTATAACGCGAGTTAAGATTGGTAGCTGCGGTAGCCGGCGCAGCTTTTATATTGATCTCATCTGTGGATGGAATGGATAAATCTTTTGGTGAACTGCTCACCACAAGTTTTACTAACAGATTATTCAAGCCCCGGAGCTTAAGTGTTTGGCGGATAAGCTCCAAATAATGTTTTTCCACCCAATCTTTAAAAAATTGATCCGGCGCCTCTAAATTAATACTTTGGTTATCTTGGGTTGAAAACTTTAGCGGAGCAATCCAGGTGGCAAAGATAGTATCGCCCATCTTGGCTTTTAGATCACACTGTGTTTCTTCCCAACTTTTGATAAGTTCGAGCATGGTTTCCTGACGGTATCTACAGAGTTAACAGCTTATGCACAGCTTGCATAAATCTGTGGATAAGACGGCGACGCGAGTTTCATTAAACACAGCCATTATAACAGAGACCAAAATCCTTGCAAGGAAAAAAGTTAAACGTTAGTTATTATACAACAATATGCTCAAGCGTCAATAAAAAACTTGACCTGTCGGTAAATGTATGTTACAATTCACAAAATTTAGAGATATTGCACAAAGTAAAGGAGTAACAAAAATGAAAAAGAATTTAAAAACGCCTACAAACATTGTCGGAAAAAAACGACACGGATTCCGCAGTAAAATGGCTACGAAGTCAGGACGCAAGCTTCTGGCTCGCCGACGGGCCAAAGGCAGAAAGAGACTTTCTATTTGAGGCCGGAAAGCTTGGCGTTTGCATTAATCGCAGTTTATCAGAAATATTTAAGACGGTGCTTGCCGGTGTGTTGCCGGTTTGAACCAAGTTGTTCGGAGTATGTCAAGCAGGCAATTTTAAAATACGGATTAATAAAAGGAGTATATAAGGGCCTAGCCAGAGTTTTGCGTTGCCACCCTTTTTCCCGGCAATCAGGTTATGATCCCTTAATATAAAATTCTATGGAAAAACGTTTAGTTATGGCAATTGCTTTGTCACTTTTAGTTCTATTGAGCTGGTCAGCTCTAGCTCCGAAGCCGCAACTAATTGAAAATACAACAGTTACAGCAAATAATTCTCAATTACAAGTTTCTCCATCACCGGCAGCTCCCTCTCTTCAGTCCGTGATTCCAGGAAAAGCGTTTGTAGATGATGTAAAAGAAACAGTAAAATTTACCCAAGATAAGAAGGAGATTATTTTTAATCCCGCAAGAGCTACAATTTTAGAAGTTATTTTTACGAATAATATTGAACACCGCCTGCCGCTAAAAATTGGGCTGCTTAGTGATGAAGGCCTGGTTTATAAACAGCAAAGTGTAACCAAAGACTCAATTTCCTTTGTGTATGAAGATCAAGTAAAGCGCATCGTTAAGAAGTTTACTTTACCTAACAATAGTAATATCATATATTTAGACATACAAGTAAAAAATTTATCCTCCTCTCCTTTGTTAGAAAAATTTCCAGTAGTTCTTGGGCGACTAGACCTATCTTCAAAAAATAAACAGGCGCGTTATCAAGATGTGCTGATTGGTGCTAAGGAAAAACCGCTGCATCTTTCTGCAGGAAAAGATTTTATCGCTCCGGATGTTAAATTTATCGGATTGCGCGATCAATATTTTTGCGCGATTATTGAGCCAGTTGATTCTACAATCAGTGCTTACATTAAAAAAATCAATGCACAGGAATCTGAAGTTGGAGTTTTAGACAATGAAGTCAGCATAAAACCCGGAGCTCAGATTGGACATTCTTATCGTCTGTTTCTAGGACCCCAAGATTTAAAGCTTATAAATAGTGTTAAGCCAGAATGGACATCTATTGTATATTTTGGTTTTTTTGATTTTATTGCCCAGCTTCTTTTACAGTTTTTAGGCTTCTTTTATAGCTTAGTTCATAATTGGGGGGTAGCTATAATTATCCTAAGCATCTCTGTTTATTTTCTATTATTCCCATTGTCCATTAAGCAAATGCGTTCAATGAAGGAGATGCAGGCTTTGCAGCCTAAAATAGATGCATTGCGTAAGGAGTTGAAAGATAATCCACAAAGATTAAATAAAGAAATAATGGAACTCTATAAAGCGCATAAGGTTAACCCGCTTAGTGGTTGTTTACCGCTTTTATTGCAGATGCCTATATTCTTTGCTCTTTATCAGGCATTGATTCGTTCAGTAGCCTTAAGAGGAGCTCATTTTTTATGGATCAAAGACCTTTCGTCTCCGGATAAACTTTATGTATTCAAGAATGCAATACCTTTCTTAGGTAAAGATCTTAATATCCTGCCAATTTTAATGGCTATTGGAATGTTTGTGCAGCAGAAGATTTCTATGGGTAAAGCAAGCGGAGAGGCCGCGCAACAGCAGAAAATGATGTCCATTATTATGCCGATTATGTTTGGCGTCATTTTTTACCAAATGCCATCGGGTTTAGTGTTGTATTGGTTTGTAAATAGCATATTAATGTTGAGCTACCAATTTCGCATTAATAGCCAAAAATGAAAAAAGTAAAGTATATTGAAGTTGAAGGGAACACCGTTGAAGAGGCTATTGAAAAAGCCTTGCGAGAGCTAAAGCTGCCGAGAAATCGCGTCAAGATAGAGAGCTTAACTGAGGAAAAGAAGGGGCTTTTTGGCATGGCCGGGGAAAAGCCGGCAAAGATACGTGTAAGCGTGATAGAGAGCAAATAATTACTTGACAAAAGGGCGTAATTTAGGATAATAGGGTTAAGAAAGTTGAAATGTTCCGCGTGAAAAAGTTCCAACTAGAACATTTACGAGATAGAAATGTTAAATCCCTGGTACGTAACCGGATTTGCTGATGGAGAAGCGGCTTTTACTTACTCTAGAGCAGGAGGTTCATTCGGTATATATTTTTCAATTAAGCAAAGAGAAGACAATCGTCAGATAGTTGAAGAACTATATAATTTCTTCGGTCAAATTGGACATATATATAGAGGCAAAGAATCAAGCGGTGCTCCTAAAAGCGGATTCACAAAACCATACGCATATTATAGAGTAACGAAGAGCTCCGAATTGGAAAAGATCGTCGAACATTTTGATAAATACCCACTGCAAAGCCAAAAGAAAAATGAAGCTTATCAGGTCTGGCGCGCGATGGTTATTCATAAAAGAGATAATTATCGAAATATAAATTACGATCATCTTAGTGAGTTAGCAAATAAACTTTCTGTTTTAAACTTACAAAGCAGGACTTTTAAGATACACAAAAAAAGATGGGTAAAATAATCGCAATCTGTAATCAGAAGGGCGGAGTAGGTAAAACTACCACCTCGATTAACCTTGCAGCATATCTGGCGATGGCAGGAAAGAAGGTTATGCTCGTTGATTTGGATCCCCAGGCTAATGCTACCAGCGGCATTGGAATCAATAAACACGATATTCAAAAAAGCACGTACCATATTCTCCTCGAAGAATTAAAAATCGTCGATATTTTACAAAAAACCGCAATTGATAATCTTTGGTTGGCACCGTCGAATCTGGATTTAACCGGAGCAGAAGTAGAATTAGTAGGTGCGCTTGGCCGCGAATATAGATTAAAAAGAGCCCTGCAAGTTGAGAAAAATAATTACGATTATATAATTATTGATTCCCCGCCATCATTAGGATTACTGACAATTAATGGATTATGCGCTGCGGATTCAGTGATTATTCCGGTACAATGCGAATATTATGCTTTAGAAGGGTTGACGCAACTCCATAATACAGTTAGACTTGTGAAAGAAAATCTCAATCCTTCTTTAAGTGTGGAGGGGGTACTTTTAACCATGGCCGACTTCCGGACCAACCTGACTAAAGAAGTTATTCAAGAAGCGCGCAATCATTTTAAAGATAAAGTTTATAATACGGTGATCCCGAGAAATATCCGCTTGACTGAAGCGCCAAGTTTTGGCAAGCCGATTGCTTTGTATGATAGTAATTCTTTAGGTGCACAGAAATATGAAGAATTGAGTAAAGAGCTTTTAGGATTACCAGTTAATTCACAAATTCCAAAAGGAGCGTCTTAATGGAAAGAAGAGCTTTAGGCAAAGGCCTCAGCGCATTAATCCCTGAGAAAGCAGTTGATACTTCAGCGCATAAAAAAGAAGGAATTCTTTATGTCCAGTTTGGACAAATAAAACCTAATCCTTTTCAGCCGCGTGAAGATTTTGATCAACAAGCGATTGAGGATCTTGCCCAGTCAATCAAAGAAAAAGGGGTTATTCAGCCGCTTTTAGTTAGGCGTCGGGGAGATAGTTATGAATTAATTGCCGGAGAAAGAAGGTTCCGCGCAGCTAACTCTTTAGGGCTTAAAGAAATACCGGTTATCGTCCGGGATGTAAGCGATCAGGATTCTTTAGAGTTGGCTTTAATTGAAAATATTCAACGGGAGGGATTAAATCCTATTGAAGAAGCTCATGCTTATCAACATTTGATAGATAAGTTTAAGGTCAGCCAGGAAAAAATCAGCGAGGTTTTAGGTAAAGCCCGGGTGACTATTACTAATACTTTGCGACTGCTTAAGTTACCGCATGAAATACAACAGGAGATGAAAAAGGGAAGGATCAGTTTTGCGCACGGTCGCGCCCTGCTTGAGATCGAAGATGAGAATCAGCAACGCAGGCTCGTTCAGGATATTATTAGTAAGGGGCTCTCAGTGCGCGAGCTGGAGAATTTACTTAAAAGTAAAAGGCCCAAATCAATTAAAAAAAGTATTGGCCAGGGCCAACGAGAGCCGATCGTAGCAATCCTCGAGGAGCAATTGCAGCATGCTTTGGCCACCAAGGTCAGAATTAGTAAAAGAAAAAAACGCGGGCACATTAATATTGATTTTTATTCACAGGAAGATCTTCAGCGTATCGTCAATGTTATTAAAGGGGGGAAATAGATAATGGGACAGTCAGTATTAATTTTAATTAAACCCGACGGGCTAAAAAAATCTTTGACCGGCAACATTCTTTCTCGGTTATCCGAAACCAAATTAGAGATTGTTGCGGCAAAAATGGTACGCGTATCCAAAGAGCTGGCGGAAGAACATTACCAGCAATTAAAAGATAAACCATTTTTCGCAGAGATCATTAAATATTTACAGGGAGACCTGCATGATCGTAAGAAAGTTATGGCGTTAGTTTATTGGGGAGCTGAGGCGATAAAAAAATGCCGGGATCTTGCCGGCTCAACTAACCCCGAAGAGGCTGAGTCAACCTCGATTCGCGGTTCTTACGGCAGGATCACTACCGGCGGAATATATGAAAATGTGGTTCATGTTTCATCTAATCCTTCCGAGGCCGAAAGAGAGATTAAGCTTTGGTTTACTCCGGATGAGATTATCGTCGATCTTTATGCAGCTAAGGATATTATCCAAAAGGAAATTAAGAAAAAGGTCTGGGCTTAAATATGAAAAAAATAATCAGTAGTATGACAGGTTTCGGAGGCCATGAAATTGAAATTGATTCTATCGGCAGAATCAGCGTGGAACTTAAATGCACCAACCATAAATTTTTAGAAACCGTTTTTAATTTACCGGACGGTATGATTGCTTTGGAGGATAAGCTCAAGAAAGAGATCGAGAGCAAGATTAGAAGAGGAAGGATTTATTGTTCCATCAATATTAAGGATCAGATTGTGCAGGGCATATTTGTAAACCGTAAATTACTAAAAAATTATTTGCATGAGTTAAATGGCTTAAAAAAAGAATTTAAAATTAAAGAGGGTCTGAATCTTGATTCTTTAATCCGGCTTCCCGGAGTTTTGTCTTTAAAAGAAAACAAGTCAACCGGCACCCATATTTGGGATAAGCTTAAACCGGTTTTTCTGCAGGCGCTTGCAGCTTTATTGAGGTCCCGTCGGAAAGAAGGAGAGGCCTTGGCAGCTTTACTAAAAAACAGAAGTGGCCTGCTTAAGCGGGACGTAGATTTTATTAAACAACGTTTTGGCCTTGCGATCAAGAGCCGGCTTAAGGCAATTCAGGCCCCGGAAGAACGCGTGGCTTTTTTAAAAGGCGCCGATATTGCTGAGGAGATCGACCGGCTGCGTTTTCATATTAAAAATTTCCAACAAAAGCTTGCCGGCTCAGGAAGCGTGGGTAAAGAGCTGGATTTTATTACCCAAGAAATGCAGCGTGAGGCTAATACTTTGGCCGCCAAGTCGTTTGACCTGATAATTTCGGGCCGCGCCGTGCAGATGAAAAGCCAAATTGAGAAGATTCGCGAACAGGTGCAGAATATCGAGTAGTGAAAGCCGACAAAAGAAAAAATAAATTGGGAATAATTTTTATTATCTGCGGCCCCTCGGGCTCAGGCAAAACCACCCTTCTGAGCAGTTTAATCAAAGCTAAAAAAATTGCCAAGCTGATTATAAAATCATGCTCAATTACCACCCGTCCTAAGCGTTCGGGTGAGCAAGAGGGTAAGGACTATTTTTTTGTTTCCGAGGCCCGGTTTCAACATCTGTTAAAAGCAAAAAAAATTCTTGAATGGACCAGGTATTTGGGCTATTATTACGGAACGCCCAAAGGGCCTTTAGAAAAAAACTTTAAAACAGGGGTAAACCTTGGGTTATGTTTGGATCTTAAGGGCGCCAGGATGCTTAAGAAATTATATCCTGAGAACGTGGTAAGTATTTTCGTCCTGCCGCCATCCCTTGAGGTGCTCAAACATAGGATTGAAGGAAGGTGCAGTAAGGCTAATAAAAAAGAGGTAGCGCAGCGCATATCTTTGGCGCGCAAAGAACTGCTTGCCGCTGTTGAATTTGATTATTGCATTTTGAATAAAAATTTGAAATTTGCACTCACAGAATTAAAAACTATATTTTTACAAGAGATTAACGCTTAGCAGTTTACTCCGGGGGGTAAAGATGGGTTATCAAGGCAGGGAAAAACTTTTAGATAAGAGCATGGGTTCAATTTATAAACTGGTAATTTTGGCATCCAAAAGGGCTTTGGAGATTGCCGAAGGCCAGCCAAAATTAGTGGCAGACGACGCTTCTATAAAACCTTCAACTGTGGCTTTACATGAAATTGCCGCAGGTAAGATTGAAGCTAAGAAAAGCAAAGCAAAAGAATAATGACTAAAATAGGAAAAAATATTATTTTAGGCGTAACTGCCAGCATCGCTATTTATAAGGCTTGCGATCTTCTGCGCAAGCTTAAAGTATTCGGATTCAACGTGCAGGTAGTGATGACTAAAGAAGCAGAGGAGCTGATTAAGCCGATTGTTTTCCAGAGCTTAAGCGGTAATCGTGTTTATCGTGCGGGAATATTTGAAGATCAGGATACCTGGGAGATTGAACATATCTCCTTGGCGGATAAAGCGGATTTAATTTTAATTGCTCCGGCAACAGCTAATATTATCGCCAAGCTTGCTGCGGGGATTTGCGATGATCTTTTAACCTGTGTAGTTTGCGCCAGCAAGGCTAAGGTTTTAGTTGCTCCGGCGATGAATGAGAATATGTATAAAAATAAGATTACCCAAAGTAATATTGCAAAATTAAAATCATGCGGTTATAAGTTTGTTGGTCCGGTTAGCGGTTTGCTTGCCTGCGGGTCGGCGGGGATAGGTTGTTTAGCAGAGACTGAAGAAATTGTAAAGCAGGTAAAAAATTTATTATAACTTTTGGCGTATTTTACATGGCGACGTAGCCAAGCGGTAAGGCAGTTCTCTGCAAAAGAACTATTCAGCGGTTCGAATCCGCTCGTCGCCTAAAATTTCGGGCAAGTGGTGGAATGGCATACACGAAGGACTTAAAATCCTTTGGCCGTAAGGTCGTGAGGGTCCGACTCCCTCCTTGCCCAATAATTTTTTGCGACAAGTAAAAAATTATTGGCACTCAAGCGAGCGTAAAACGGCGCAATAAGCGCCGTAGCGAGCGGAGTGCAATAACAATCAATATAGCTTGGGCTCATAGCTCAGCTGGTTAGAGCGTTTCCTTGACATGGAAAAGGCCGGGGGTCCGAATCCTCCTGGGCCCATTTTAATTTTTTAAAAACATAAAATATGGATCTATCTACTTTAAGACATTCTTGTTCGCATGTTTTAGCTGCTGCCGTAAAAGAGCTCTGGCCAGAGGTCAAGCTGGCTATAGGTCCTGCGATTGAAGACGGCTTCTACTATGATTTTGATAAGAAAGAACCGTTTACCGATGAGGATTTGCTGGCGATTGAGAATGTGATGCGCAAGATCATCGCCAAAAACGATTCCTTTGTGCGGGAAGAATTAGATAAAAATCAAGCAATCGTATTGTTTAAGAAGCTAAAGGAAGATTATAAGATTCAGCTTATTCAAGAGCTGGCAGAGGAGCAGGTCTCTATTTATAAAACAGGTTCTACTTTTCTTGATTTATGCCGCGGGCCGCACCTACAATCAACCGGACAGATCAAGGCCTTTAAATTATTATCGGTTGCCGGAGCTTATTGGCACGGGATTGAAACCAATCCTATGCTGCAGAGAATTTACGGTACCTGTTTTGATTCTCAGAAAGAGTTGGATGAGTATTTAAAAAATTTAGAAGAGGCAAAACTGCGCGACCATAGGAAATTGGGACCACAGCTAGAGTTCTTTGATATTTATCATGAGCAGGCCGGAGCCGGACTGGTATTTTATCATCCCAAAGGCGCGCTGCTGCGCACGATTATCGAGGATTATGAGAAGAAAGAGCATTTAAAGCGGGGTTATCAGATTGTGATTACTCCGCACATTATGGATGTTGCTCTTTGGAAAACCAGCGGCCATTATGAATATTACAAAGAAAACATGTATTCTTTTATCACCGAAGGAAAAGAGTTTGTTTTAAAACCGATGAATTGCCCGGGGCATATTCTGATTTATAAATCAAAAACCAGAAGCTACAAAGATCTGCCTATACGCCTATTTGAGTTGGGCACGGTTTACCGCCGTGAAAAAGCCGGAGTTTTACACGGACTTCTACGTGTGCGCGGATTTACTCAGGATGATGCGCATATTTTTTGCCTGCCGGAGCAACTAAGAGATGAAATAAAAAAGATCATTGATTTTGTTTTTGAGACGATGAAAGTATTCGGTTTTGATCAGTGGGGAGTAGAGTTAAGCACCCGTCCGGAAAAATATATCGGCTCGACTGAGGATTGGCAGAAGGCCACCGAGGCCCTAGAAGACGCTTTAAAAGAAAAAGGTATTGCCTATGAGATCAATCAGGGGGATGGTGCATTTTATGGTCCGAAGATTGATATAAAATTAAAAGATGCCTTGAAGAGAACCTGGCAGTGTGCGACTATCCAATGTGATTTTGCGCTTCCCAAAAGATTTGATCTGGCCTATATTGATTCCGACGGTAAAGAAAAACAGCCGATTATGCTGCATCGGGTTTTATTAGGAAGTTTAGAGCGTTTTATCGGAGCTTTAATTGAGCATTATAAAGGAGAGCTTCCTTTGTGGCTTAGCCCGTGTCAGGTTTTATTAATTCCGGTTAAAGAAACTGTGATGCCGTATGTTCAGGCCATTCAGGAAAAATTAGAAAATATAAATATACGTTTGGAAATAGATGCGCGTAACGAAACCCTGGATAAAAAAATCCGGGAAGCCGAATTAAGCAAGATACCTTATTGTTTAATCATCGGTGATCGGGAGGCCAAGCAAGAGACGGTCAGCGTGCGCAAAAAAGGAGGCGCGCAACAGGGCGCAGTAGCTTTGGATAAATTTATTGAAGAGCTAAATAACCGGATTCAGGAACATAAATAGAAAAGGGAGGCTGCTATAAAAAAGTTTATTCGTGTTAATGACAGAATTATTTCACCGCAGGTTAGAGTCATCGGCCATGATGGTGGAGCGCTGGGAGTAATGACTGTGCAAAGGGCATTAGAGATTGCCAATCAGCTTGGAGTGGATTTAGTGGAGGTTGCTCCGGCAGCTACTCCGCCGGTTTGCCGGATTATTGAGTTCAGCAAGTTTAAATATGATCTTGAGAAAAAAGAACACGAGGCAAAGAAGCATCAAAAACAAGGCCGCTTTAAAGAAATCCGGCTTAAGCCCAACATTGATGACCATGATTTCGAAACCAAAGTAAAACAGGTGGTAAGTTTTTTAAAGAAAAAAGATAAAGTCAGGGTTAATCTTTTCTTTCGCGGAAGACAAATGGAACATGTGGATCTGGGAAGGAATGTTTTAAATAAATTTATCGCCGCCACACAGGGCGATGGGAAGGTAGAGAAAGCCCCGTTATTAGAAGGCAGAATTATGTCTTTTGTGATTGCCCCGAAATAAGGTATAATAACACCCGGCGCTTATTGCGCTTGGCCCGACCCAATTGGAAGGGGTCGGCATCCGCCTCGTGGCGGATGTTGTGTCCGTACATAAGGTATAATAGAATGCTACACCCCGCGCTAATTGGAATTGCGCGGGTGTTGTGTCCGTACACAAGGTATAATGCATAACCTAAGGAGATATAATAAAAATGCCAAAATTAAAAACAAAAAGAGGAGTGGCAAAACGTTTTAAAATCAGTAAGAGAGGTAAAGTTAAGTATTCTCCGGGCGGCAAGAGCCATTTAGCTTCATCTAAAACAACAAAAAAGATGCGGAACTTAAAAAAACGTAGGGGGCTGGCTGGAAAAAAAGAGGTCAGGTTTATTAAATCCATGTTACCGTATGGATAAAGGCGTCAGGTGGCGCCATCTGCACAAACCAATTAGCGCAGAGTATAAGTTAATTTGTATAAAGGAGTATAAAAATGGCAAAAATTAAACACAGTGTAGCAACACGCAAAAGAAAGAAAAAACTTTTAAAGCAGGCTAAGGGGTTTTGGGGAGATAGCAGTAAGCAATATCAGCAGGCAAGACGAGTTTTAATGCATGCGCTTAAATATGCTTACCGCGATCGCAGGAATAAGAAACGTGAAATCCGTGCCCTCTGGATTGCGCGGATTAATGCCGCCTGTAGAGAAGTCGGGATTACTTATAGCGTATTTATGAGTGGATTAAAGAAATCAAAGATAAACCTTGATCGTAAAATTCTGGCAGATTTAGCAGTCAGAGACAGCCATGCTTTTAAAAAGCTGGTTGATGTAGTAAAGAAATGATGAGGTTTTTATGCATATAATTATTGTCGGCTGCGGAAGAGTAGGGGCAGAACTAGCCAAGCTTTTATCCGGAGAAGACCATGATGTGGTGGTTATCGATAAAAACCAGGAAGCTTTTAAGCGTCTCGGTGGCACCTTTAACGGCCTGACCATGGTGGGTAATGGTTTTGACCTGGCTCTCTTAAAACAGGTGGGGATTGAAAAAGCCGATGCTTTTTGCGCGGTAACTAACGGTGATAACACTAATTTAATTAGCGCCCAGGTTGCTAAGAAGATTTTTCACGTACCGAAAGTGCTGGCGCGTGTTTATGACCCGCAGCGGGCGCATATTTACGCTTCTCTGGGCCTGGATATTATTAGCGGAACAATGTTGTTTTCGGCTATGCTCAGAGATAAGATTATCGAAAGCAGGTTCTCCAGTTATCTGATTGAATCCAGAGATTTAGGGGTCCTGGAGATTGAAGTCAAGGATGAATTAGTCGGAAAAATCATTCAAGATATAAATATTCCGGGAGATTTTATTGTCGTTGCTCTACGCAGAATGCACGGGGTAGTTATTCCTGAGCCGCAAACTATTTTAAAAGATAAAGATATTTTAATGGGGGTAGTTAAGGTTTCCTGCCTTCAAGAAGTTAGGGAAAAGTTTAATCTGGGAGATAAATAAATATGTTTATTTTGATTGTTGGGGCAGGCAAGGTGGGTTATTTTCTGGCCAAAAGGCTTTGTCAGGGAAAGCATACGGTAAGCATCATTGATAAAGACCGCCAAATTTGCGAAGAGATTGCCAAAGAGTTAGAAGCCTTGGTGATCAACGGAGATGCCTGTGACCCGAAAATACTGGAAGAAGCCGGGATTGCGCGCGCCGATGTTTTAGCCGCCGTTACCGGCGACGATGAAGATAATTTGATTATTTGCCAATTAGCCAAAGAAAAATTTAATTTGCAACGTACTGTCGGACGCGTGAATAATCCCGACAATGAGCATACCTTTAATGAGTTGGGGATTGATGTTCCGGTTGACTCCACTAAAATTATCGCTAAAATTATCGAAGAAGAGGTTTCTTTCTCTGATTTTGTAAATTTAATGAGTTTTAAACGCGGTAAACTTGCAATAGTGCGCGTTGACCTGCCTAGCGATGCCCCGGTGATTAATAAGCAGCTCAAAGATGTTAATCTGCCTAAGGATGCGGTATTGGTTTCTATTTTAAGAGGAGAAGAGGTTATCCTTCCTAAAGGCGATACCGTGTTTCAATCCGGGGACGATGTAATCGCTCTTACTTTAATCGGCAATGAGCCGCAGTTATTGAGTCTTTTGGCCGGAAAACTTTAAGATAATGAGATTTAAACCCACCGTAAACGTTATTCTCGGAATAATTACAGAAATTTTATATGTATTTTCCATAATACTGGCGGCCTTTCTGATCTGCTTATTAGTATCTTTTAAATCATGATCCTTAAACCCAACCTTAAAGATCTAAAAATAATCGGTTTTTACCTGGGTAAAATAATCCTGGGATTGGCCTTGACCATGGTTATTCCGATTATTGCCGGAATATGTTTCGGAGAGATAAATCCTCTTTTAGATTTTTTTATTAGCATTGAGATTGCTGTTTTATTGGGATTGCTCTTGATTAAATTCTGCCATACAGACGAGGATTTAAACTGGATGCAGGGGATGATTGTCGTCAGTCTTTCTTGGATTTTAGCCATGATTTTAGGGGCAATCCCGTTATATTTAAGCGGCCACTGGAAATCTTTTCTCGATGCCTGTTTTGATTCCATGTCCGGATTTGCTACTACCGGCTTAATTCTAGTCCAAAATTTAGACCACTTGTCTTATACGCATAACCTCTGGCGTCATTTGATTATGTTCTTAGGCGGCCAAGGGATTGTGGTGATCGCGCTTTCATTTTTTGTACGGGGTTTCTCCGGAGCATTTAAAATGTATGTTGGAGAGGCCCGCGACGAGAGAATTATGCCCAACGTAATCCATACCGCCAGATTCATCTGGCTGGTAAGTATTGTTTACCTTGTTTTGGGCACGCTGGCCTTGGGAATAACCGGTATCTTTAACGGAATGAAGCCGCTTAGTTCATTCTTTCACGGAGCCTGCATATTTATGGCTGCTTTTGATACCGGAGGATTTACTCCGCAATCGCAAAACATACTTTATTACCATAGCGCAATTTACGAACTGATTACCGTAATTATTATGGTCTTAGGGGCATTTAATTTTAAGCTGCATTACCATTTATGGATGGGTAATCGTAAAGAAATAATTAGAAATATTGAAACCAGAACTTTTTTTGCCACCGTTATCGCTACTTTTTCGATTGTCGCCGTAGGCTTAGCTCAGACGGGAATTTATCCAACCGCCACGATCTTTTTGCGTAAAGGATTTTATCAGCTTATCTCTGCGCATAGCGGCACAGGATTTCAGACTATTTATGCACAGCAGTTTATTTTAGATTGGAATCAACTGGCGATGGTGGGAATAATTTTGGCGATGGCTTTAGGCGGGGCAGTGTGTTCTACTACCGGAGCAATTAAAATGCTACGTATCGGTATTATTTTTAAAGCCCTTCAGGAAGATTTGAAAAGAATTATTATGCCTGAAAAGGCGATCATCATTGAGAAATTTCATCATATCAAAGAGATGTTTTTGGAAGACAGAATCATTAGAAGCGCCTTAATCATTACTCTGGCTTATCTGGTTTTGTACGGATTAGGAGCGTTAGTAGGAATGTTTTACGGGAATTCTTTTTTAGCATCACTTTTTGAATCAACATCCGCAGCAGCTAATATTGGATTGTCCTGCGGGATTACCGATATAACCATGCCTGCCGTATTGAAAATTACCTATATACTGCAGATGTGGGCAGGCCGCCTGGAATTTATGTCGGTATTTGCCATAATCGGATTTATTGTTGCAGTAGTAAAAGGAAGATGAAAGATAATCTCAAGCTACTTTTAATCACTTTGTTTTTTATTTTTGGCCCGAAGCTTGGTTTTTCTCAAGGCTTGAATAGCAATGAATTGATTAGTCAAGGCCAGCAGTATGACGGCAAATCAATTATATATTCTGGTGAAGCCATAGGGGAGGTAATGAAGCGCGGTGAGTTTGCCTGGGTCAATATTAATGACGGCAATAAGGCTATCGGTGTTTGGATGAGTGCTGGTTTGGCTAAAGAAATTAATTTTACAGGGGCCTACAAAGCGCAGGGTGATATTGTAGAAATAATCGGGGTATTTCACCGCGCCTGCCTTGAGCATGGCGGAGATTTAGATATTCATGCCCGGGCACTACGCAAGATTACTCCCGGCAAAATAACCGATCATAAATTAGATTCTTTTAAAGTGAAAGTAATTCTTGGATTATTAGGGGCTTTATTTTTAGTATGGATATTAAGCTTATTCAAGCGCAAATAGAAAATGATTTAGCCGCAGTTACTTCTCTACAGGCTTTAGAAGAGGTGCGGATTAAATATCTGGGCAGGAAAGGATTATTGGCAGAGCTAACCGGCTCAATCTCTGGGCTTGCCCTTGAACAGCGCGGAGCTTTTGGCAAAGAGGTGAATGTTTTAAAAAATAAATTGCTGAGTCTTATTGAAGAGAAAGGCAAATTTTTAAAAAAAAGCGGTAGTGTTGAAAAAAAAGAAAATTTAGATGTCGGTTTGCCCGGAATTGCTCAGGAGTTGGGCGGCCTTCATCCGATTACTCAGGTTATTAATGAAATTTGTGCGATATTTACCCGTATGGGTTTTTCAGTTGTCCAGGGCCCGGAAATTGAGACCGAATATAATAATTTTACCGGTTTAAACATCCCCTTGGAACACCCTTCCCGCGACGCCTTCGACACATTTTATCTAAAAAATTATCCTAAACTTCTTTTGCGCAGCCATACCTCTCCGGTACAGGTACGCGCGATGAAAGCGCATCAGCCGCCGTTAGCCATAGTCGTTCCGGGGAGAGTGTATCGACCGGATGCAGTGGATGCCAGCCATCTTTTTATGTTTCATCAGGTCGAAGGATTTCTGGTTGATGAAAACGTAAAATTTTCCGATTTAAAGGGGATCTTAGAGCTTTTTGCTAAAAGTGTTTTTGGGCAGGATATTAAAATGCGTTTTAGGCCGCACTTTTTTCCATTTACTGAGCCATCCGCAGAAGTAGATATTTCCTGTATTATCTGTAAAGGTAGCGGCTGCTCTGTTTGCGGCAGAAAGGGGTGGCTGGAGATTTTAGGGGCGGGCTTGATCCATCCGGATGTTTTTAAGCAGGTAGGATATGATTCAAAAAAATATACTGGTTTTGCTTTTGGCATGGGCATTGAAAGAATCGCGATGTTAAAATACGGGATCAATGACATAAGATTATTTTTTGAAAACGATCTAAGATTCTTAAAGCAATTTTAAAATGAAAGTTACCTATAGCTGGTTAAAAAATTTTGTGGATTTAAAAATTTCGCCGCAAGCGTTGGCTGAGAAGCTGACCATGGCAGGCTTAGAGGTGGTTTCTTTTGAGCAATCTGGCGAAGATTCGGTTTTTGAGATTGAAATCACTTCCAACCGCCCGGATTGGTTAAGCGTCTTAGGAGTTGCCCGCGAGGTAAGCGCAATTTGCGGCCTAAAGCTTAAAAAACCTAAGTTTAAAGAGACAAAAATCAAAGCAAAAGATCTCTTGCCATTAAAAATCTTGATTAGCGATAAAAGGGATTGCCCGTTTTATAGCGGAAGAGTAATTTATGATGTTAAGGTAGGGCCTTCTCCTGATTGGCTAAAAAAGAGGCTGGAATCTCTTGGTTGCCGCTCAGTCAATAACATTGTTGATATTACCAACTTTGTTTTATTTGAGACCGGCCAGCCTTTACATGCCTTTGATTTGGATACACTGAGCCAGAAAGTGATTAATGTTCGCCGGGCCGGTAAAGATGACAAAATTGTGATGATCGACGGCCAGCAGAAGGTATTGAACTCCGAAGTTTTAGTGATTGCCGATGCTGATAAGCCGGTGGCGATTGCCGGAATTATGGGTGGTCAGGCCACCGAGGTAACTTTTAAAACGCGCAACCTTTTACTTGAGTCAGCGGTGTTTAGCTCCATCCTGGTGCGCAGGGCAAAACAAAAGTTAGGTTTGCAGTCTGAGTCTGCTTATAGATTTGAAAGAGGGGTAGATTTTGAAACTGCTAAAACTGCCAGCATTGCTGCTCAAGAGTTAATTTTAAAGTTAGCCGGAGGCAGGCCCCGTACTTACAAGAGCATCGGAACAGCAAAACCTGTTAACCCTTTAATTAATCTCGAGTTAACTTATGTAAATAAAATATTAGGTGTAGCTATTCCTTCAGTTAAAATCAAGCAGATCTTAAGTCGATTGGGGCTGGAGGTAAAAACCAAGACTAAAAATATTCTCTCGGTAAAGATCCCCGGTTTTCGCCAGGACCTTAGGTTGCCGATAGATCTGGTTGAAGAGATTGCCCGGATTTACGGTTATGCCAAAATTCCTAAAACTATTCCCGCAATTAGGCCGGCTGCCAATATTACCGATAAAGAGGATATCGCCGCAGGGATAAAGAACATTTTAAGCGGGCTGGGTTTATATGAAGTAATTACTTACAGCCTGGTTGACCGTCATCTGCTGATAAAATTAGGCATTAATACTGATAAAAATTTGATCGAAATTTTAAATCCTAAAAGTTGCGAACAGGAAGTTTTGCGCTCGACTCTTTTGCCCAGCCTGATCCGCTGCATTGCGTATAATCTTGACCAACAGCAGGAAAATATAAAAATTTTTGAAACAGCAAATGTTTTTTCCGCAGAAGCCGGCTCTACTCGTGAGGAGCCTTATTTGGGCATCGCCTTGTGCGGAGTTAATTCATTTCTGATTGAAAAAGGAATGGTCAAAGACGAAGTAAATCTTTTACATTTAAAAGGTGTCTTGGAAATTATCTTGAACAGGTTAGGAGTTAAAGGCTTTGATTTTGTACGTCAGGATGAGTATAGAATAAATATTGTTATCGGCCGGGAGGAATCCGGTTTTATGTTGGATTTAAGCCGGCAAGCTTTGGACGCCTTTGATATTAAAAACAGAAGGGTAGTTTTGGCAGAGCTTAATTTAAAAAAATTATTCAGCCATATAAATTTAGGCAAGAAGTTTGTAAGCATTCCTAAGTTCCCGGCAATTGCCAGAGATATCAGTTTTGTGATTAACAATGAAATTTCGGTAAAGGAACTGCTTCTGGCGATCAAAGAAAGAGGCGCTCCTTTGCTGCGCCACGTAAAAGTCGCAGATTATTATCAGGGTAAGCAAATACCACAAGGCTCTAAAGGCTTAACCCTGTCCTGTATTTACCGTCTGGATGAACGCACGCTTACCGAAGAAGAAATTAACTCGCTGCATAATGAAGTTTGTTCTTTGTTAGAAGAGCGTTTCGGAGTAAAGCTCCGCTAAGATTAAAGGGATTAAAGGGGACGTCCTATAAAGGGACACCCTTTTTGCTAAGGGTGTCCCTTTTCGGCACGTCCCCTTGTTGAAGAGGGGGTTGATTCTGGGATAAAGATATGTTATGCTTAATTATCCCTGCGGTGCAGGTTGGAAAACTGATAGTTGTTGAACCAACACAATTTTCTCGGGAACCCACAATTTCTTAGGCACTTGTGTTTAAGAATAGGGATCCCACCTGAAACCAAATCGGTTCAGAATATCTTTCCAACGGCACATTTGCGGGGATTTTTTTATAATGAGCTTGTTTTTGCAAGAATAATTTATGATGCTGGTATTACAAATATTGGTAGTTTTAGGTATGGGGATGGTGATCTATGCTCTTTGGGGGATATTCTTTCCGCCAAACCCTTCTTCCGCTAAACAGAAAATAAATATAAATCCGTTATCCCCTTCCACAGACCCCGGCAAGGAGCAGAAAATCCAGAGATTACAAAATGATTTAGTGCAGCTTAAGGACGAGCTAAGCAAAGTAAATGCAGAATATGTAGAGACTAAGTCCGCATTTACGGTTTCCAAAGAAAATGAAGCCAAGCTAACCGATGAGCTCAAACGCAGGAATGAGTGGGTGACCAAGGCCGAAGCGGAGTTGTTTAAGATAAAATCGGAGGATTCGGACTTAAGCGGAAAATTTGCGGCTAAAGAAAAAGAGTTACAAGAGGAGTTTACTAAAAATGTAGATTTATCACGGGTAATCCGTGATTTAAAAACAGCCCTTGATGATAAAGAGATGGCTTGCCGACTCAAAGAAGATCAGATCCAAGCGCAGAAGCATCAAATTGAAGAGCAGCTTAAAAGTATTAAAGAACACCAGGTTACGATTACTGAGTTTAACCGTAAAGAAAAAATTAATGAATGGGTGCCAAAGGCGGAGTTCAATAAATTAAATCAAGAGTATTCAGAATTAGAAAAGGAATTGGAGTCCGGTCAGGAAAGATTAAAAAGTTTTGCCGAAGAGATCGCACATCTGCGTAAAGAAGTTAAGATTGCGGAGCCGATTAAGCAGCTAGAAGAAGTCAAACAAGTTGAAGAGCCTAAACCGGCGCAGGGGGTTCAACAAGCTGAAGAGTCCCAACCCAGAGAAGAGACCCAGCCTATAGAAAAGATTAAGCAAGAAGAAATAAAGCCTGTAGAAGAAAATAGCGAAAGACCAGAAGAAAAGAATGAACCGAAAGAAGAGGAGAAATAACGGCGATGAGAAATAAAATATTAATATTAACCTTATATTTAACATTTTGTTACGGAGGGATTTTGGCTATGGCAGAAACAATAGTAGTTTTCGAAACTAATCAGGGAAACATCGAGCTTAAACTTATGCCTGACATTGCGCCTAAAACATGTGAGAATTTTACTAAATTAGTTGAAAAAGGATATTACAACGGATTAATTTTTCATCGAGTGATCAAGGGATTTATGATTCAAGGCGGAGACCCTACGGGAACTGGCGCAGGAGGAGAATCAATCTGGGGAAAACCATTTGAGGATGAAGTAATTCCGGTAGTAAAATTCGACAATTCGGGAATGCTGGCCATGGCTAATGCCGGTCCAAACACTAATGGGAGCCAGTTTTTTATTACTTGTGCCCCAACTCCCTGGTTAAATATGCGCCACACTATCTTCGGCGAAGTAGTTTCTGGTTTAGATGTAGTACAGAAGATTGAAAATACTCCGGTAGGTGCTCAAGACCATCCGATTGCCCCGCAAAAGATTAATCGCGCATATCTCAAAAATAAACCTTAGGGTGTTATATCCGTATATAAAAAGAGCCCTAATTTTTAGGGCTCTTTTTAGAGGAGATAATCCTCGATGGCTTGCGCTATCTTTATCCTCCGTTTCAGTTAACAAAAAAGGTAATCAAAGCATGCCACATGTCGAGTAAATTTCAAGGGCATTTTAGTGGTTTGGCGAAAGCGTTTCCTTAAAACATGAAAAAAATAAATTATCAGCAGGAATTAAATCCTGCGCAACTTAAAGCAGTTGAGTCTATAAACGGGCCGCATCTGGTTATTGCCGGAGCCGGTAGCGGAAAAACACGCGTTTTGGTGCATCGGGTAGCTTATCTGGTTGAGCAGGGAGTAAGGCCGGAACATATTTTATTGCTCACCTTTACGCGCCGGGCAGCTGAAGAAATGCTGCGGCGTGCAAGCATTCTTTTAGATGAGCGCTGCAAAAATGTTTCCGGAGGTACCTTTCATTCTTTTGCCAATATGATTTTAAGAAAATACGCCAAGCTTCTGGATTTAAATAATAATTTTACGATTTTGGATCAGGCAGATGCTGAGGATGCCCTTAATCTGGTGCGCACGCAGCTGGGTTTTCATAAATTCGAGAAACGTTTTCCGCGTAAACACGCGATTTTAGAAGTAATCTCTAAAAGCATAAATAAATCCGAAGATCTTGCCGAAGTGCTTGATGATGAATACCCGCAATTTATAGAGTTTACCGAAGAGATTAAAAAAATCCGCAATGAGTATAATAAATATAAGCGTAAAAAATCGCTTCTGGATTATGATGACCTGCTGGTTTACTTGAAAAATCTTTTAACTACGCATGAAGAGGTGCGCACTAGCCTGGCGGCAAAATACAAATACATTATGGTTGATGAGTATCAGGATACCAATAAACTTCAGGCGCATATTGCCTGTCTTTTGGCAGCTGACCATACAAATATTATGGTAGTTGGTGATGATGCGCAGAGCATTTATTCTTTCCGCGGGGCAAATTTCAGGAATATTATCGATTTTCCAAAAATATTTCAAGGTGCAAAAATTATTACGCTTGAGGAAAATTACCGTTCGACACAACCGATTTTGAATTTAACTAATGCGGTGATTACCCAAGCTAAGGAAAAATTTGAAAAGCATCTTTATACCAAGAAAAAAGAAGGCAACACCCCGGTTTTTATCGATTGCCCCGACGAGAATGCGCAATCGGTTTTTGTGGCAGAGAAAATTTTGGAGTTAAGAGAGGAAGGGGTGCCTTTAAAAGATGTGGCCGTACTTTTTCGTTCCGGTTGGCATTCTAATGACTTAGAAATTGAATTGACGGCAAGAAATATCCCTTTTGTAAAATACGGGGGACAAAAATTCGTTGAGGCCTCCCATATCAAAGACCTGATGAGCTATTTACGGATCAGCTACAACACCGCAGACCAGGTTAGCTGGTTACGCGCGCTTTTATTGATTCCTAAGATCGGGCCAATAACTGCAGAAAAAATTATTCAGGCGATTGTGGATAAGGCTGGGCTTAAAGAGTTGCTGCAAAAAAACCGCCAACTTGAAGAGTTGCTGGAGATATTAAAAAATCTCGATTGTCAGGCTGATACACCGGCTAAAATTATCGAAAAGATCCTTCCTTATTACCAGCCTTTACTAAAAATTAAATATGATGATTTTAATAAACGTTTAAATGACCTGGATTCATTATTAAGAATCGCGGAGCGCTATAAAACAGTCGAACAATTTTTGGTAGATATGGCACTTGAGCCGCCGGAGAGGGCTTTGATTGAAGCAGGCAAGAAGGATAAAGCTGATGCGCCGCTTACGCTTTCGACGATACATTCGGCAAAAGGCCTGGAATGGCATACGGTATTTCTAATTTATGTTGCTGAAGGCCACCTGCCTTCGTACCTGTCGTTAGAAACAGAAGATGAAATTGAAGAAGAGCGTAGGTTGTTTTATGTTGCTTCAACGCGCGCTAAAGTAAATTTATTTTTATTAAAGCCGCATATTGACCGTTCTTCGAGAAGCTTCATGGATGGGGGCGGCTCGGTTTTTACGCAAGTTTCCCGGTTTCTTGAGCAGGGTAATCTGCTGGATAAATTTGTCGATGTGCAAAGTGCAGGTAGCCCCGATGAATTAGACGATATTGGATTAGAGGATATTATCGGTGAAAAGAGGAATAGAAACAAAGCTTTCTTTGAGAGTATCGAAGATTATTTTCGCGATGAATAGGGACAAAACTTTTTATTTTGTCTTGAGATAGGGAAAAAATTGTGTTAAAATTTTTTATATGATTATCAGTCAGCCGAAGCCTATAGATGAGTTATTATCCAGCCTTAAAGAATATAAAAAGATATTTTTAGTAGGCTGCGGAGAGTGTTCGACAACTTGTAAAAGCGGCGGAGAAAAAGAAGTGCTTAAAATGCAGAAGCTTCTGGAGAAGGCAGGTAAAATTATTACCGGCTACTGCATTCCAACTGCCCCTTGTGTAGCCGCTAAACTGAAAACCGCGATGGCCAAGAATTTAAATGTCCTGCGCCAATCAGAGGCAGTTTTGGTTTTAGCCTGCGGTTTAGGGGTCCAGTCAGTTAAGGATAATGACCGCCTGAGTCTGGCAGTTTTTCCTGCCTGCAATACAATTTTTGGCGCGGTGATGGATGCCAAAGGAAACTTTTTTGAGAAATGCTCGATGTGCGCAGAGTGCGTGCTGGCCCAAACCGCAGGGATCTGTCCGATTACGCTTTGTCCTAAAGGGCTGCTTAATGGACCTTGCGGCGGAATGAATAAAGGCAAATGTGAAGTAGATGATCAAAAGGATTGCGCCTGGGTGTTGATTTACAAAGAACTGGAGAAAAATAAAAAATTAAATACACTAAGAGAGATCTCTGGGCCTAGAGATTTTCAGAAATCAGATAAGCCGCATAAGTTAATTATGAAATAATATGTCCGGACAACTTCCTTATAGCGAAAAAGTAATGGATCATTTTACCAACCCTCGTAACGTCGGGGAAATTACCGATGCCAGCGGTATCGGCACCGTCGGAAATCCTGTCTGTGGGGATGTGATGAAGATGTATTTAAAGATTGAAAACGAAATAATTATCGACGTAAAATTTAAGACTTTTGGGTGCGGTGCTGCAGTGGCTACCAGTTCCATGGTCACGGAAATGGTCAAAGGAAAAAGCATCAGTGAAGCTTTGACGATTACCAATAAAGCCGTAGCCGAGGCACTGGGAGGCCTGCCTCCGGTGAAAATGCATTGCTCGGTTTTAGCGGAAGAAGCATTGCGTTCGGCACTAAAAGATTACTATAAGAAACAGGGCAAACCGGTGCCTTTCGAGGATAAGCAACATTCTCACGAAGGGGAAACCTGTTTATAGGTTTAGTCATGTTGACAAAGGCTCAAATACGTAGTAAAATTCTTAAGAGATTAAAAACACAGAAGGAGGAAGACCGAAACCGAAAAAGTAAGCTTATTCAAGATAAACTTTTAAGGAATAAGGTTTTTAAAAAGGCGAAGACAGTGATGTTTTATATCGCTTTTGGCGGGGAAGTAAATACTGAAGAGATGATTAGGGAAGCTATAAAGTTAGGCAAGCTTATATGCGTGCCGATTTTCAGAAAAGATAAAGAAATTATGCAGCCAGCCATGTTTGTTGATCATGCTAAGTTAAAAAAAGGGCCCTACGGAGTTTGGGAGCCGGTGTCGGAGACTCTGGTTGATCCGGAGGATCTGGATCTTATTGTTGTCCCCGGGTTAGCCTTTGATAAAAAAGGTAACCGTTTAGGACGCGGTAAGGGTTGCTATGATCGTTTCTTGGCTGCGCTTTCTGATAGTACGCCTTCTATAGGTTTGGCTTTTGATTTCCAGGTCTTACCCCTCATCCCCACCACCAGCAATGATGTAAGCATCAAAAAAATCGTCTTCTCCTAAAAAAGCTCCTAAAAAATTCTGACAACCAGGGTCAAAAAGGGGGATAGAAATGATTCTTAATATAGTCGTGCCTATATTTGTTGCATTAGTTGCCGCATATACGGGTTATTTCCTTAGAAAGCATATTGCCGGGAAAAAATTAAAAAGCGCAGAACTTGAAGCCGAACACATCTTAGAAGTAGCTAAAAAAGAGGTGCTGGATAAGCGCCGGGAAGCGGAATTAGAAGCCAAAGATCTTCTGCACCGCATGCGCCAGGATTTTGAGCGGGAGACCAAAGACCGCAAGCAGGAGACGATAAATCTTGAAAAAAGATTAACGCAAAAAGAAGAGAATATCGACCGCCGGCTTGATCTCTTGGAGAAAAAAGAAAAAGAAATCGATCTGCGCAATGACAGCCTTAAAAAACAGGAAGAATCTCTGAAGGTAAAAGATAATCAGCTACTTGCTTTGGTGGCAGAGGAAAAAGAGCGCTTACAGAAAATTTCTTCTTTGTCTGTTGAAGAAGCAAAACAAATTTTGCTGAGCCGCTTGAACGAAGAATTAAATAATGAAAAGGCAATTTTTATCAAACGTCAGGAAGAAGAGGTACGCGCGATTGCCGACAAGAAGGCTCGGGAGATTTTAAGTCTGGCGATTCAGCGTTGTGCAGCAGAGCATACCGTGGAATCAACCGTTAGCGTGGTAACTTTGCCTAATGATGAAATGAAGGGTAGGATTATCGGCCGGGAAGGCAGAAATATTCGCGCCTTAGAGATGGCCACGGGTGTAGATGTAATTATCGATGATACTCCCGGAGCCGTAACTTTATCCGGGTTTGATGCAGTTCGACGAGAGATTGCCCGTCTGAGTTTGGAAAAACTTATTTCCGACGGAAGAATCCATCCCGGGCGCATTGAAGAGCTAGTTGAAAAGACTAAAAAAGAAATGGATGAAAAAATCCGTGAAGAAGGAGAGCGGGCTGCTTTTGAGGCAGGGGTTAATGGCTTGCATCCGGAAATAATTAAACTTTTAGGCAGGCTTAAATACCGCACCAGTTACGGACAGAACGCCTTGCAGCATTCCAGGGAAGTTTCTTTTTTATTAGGGATTATGGCCAGCGAGCTGGGGCTTGATTTTAAGCTGGGACGCCGGATCGGGCTTTTACATGATATCGGCAAAGCCGTGGACCATCAGGTTGAAGGAACGCATGCTAAGCTGGGAGCGGATTTAGCTAAAAAATATAATGAAAGCGCTGAAGTTGTTTCAGCGATCGAATCCCATCATGAAGAAGCGCAGCCATCGAGCATGTACGGGGTTTTAGCTGTAGCTGCTGATGCGGTAAGTGCGGCACGGCCCGGGGCCAGAAGAGAGACTCTGGAAATTTATGTTAAGCGCCTGGATAAATTAGAATCAATTGCTAATTTGTTTAAAGGGGTAGAAAAGTCTTTTGCTATTCAGGCGGGACGTGAAATCCGTGTAATTGTACAGCCGGAAAAAATAAATGATGGTGATGCGATTACTTTATGTAGGGATATCCGTAAAAAGATTGAGGAAGGAATGGAGTATCCCGGGCAGATCAAGGTTACGGTGATTCGCGAGACCCGTACTATTGAGTACGCTAAATAAACTATGAAAATACTTTTTATCGGAGATATCGTCGGCGCACCGGGAAGGGAGGCGATCAAGAAATTAGTTGCCCCGCTAAAACAGGACTTACAAATCGATTTTGTAATTGCTAATGCGGAGAATGCCTCCGGAGGTTCAGGGATTACTACTAAAGTTGCTAGCGAGCTTTTTGCCGCCGGAGCCGATGTGCTTACCTCCGGAGATCATATCTGGAAAAAGCCGGAAATTTTTGAGTTGATTAATCAGGAGGAAAGAATTTTACGCCCGCTAAATTTTCCCAGCGGAGCACCCGGACGCGGCGCAGGAGTATTTAAGGCTAAAAACGGGACTAAGGTCGGAGTGCTTAATGTGAATGGCCGGGTTTTTATGGAGGCCCTGGAGTGTCCTTTTAAAGCTGCGCTTAAAGCAGCCGAAGAGTTGGCAAAAGAGACAAAAATTATTATTGTAGATATTCATGCCGAAGCTACATCTGAGAAAGTTGCTTTAGGATGGTATCTGGACGGTAAGGTTTCGGCTATTCTTGGCACACATACGCATATTCAAACCGCAGATGAGAAAATTTTGCCTAAAGGCACTGCCTATATAACTGATGTTGGTATGACCGGGCCGTATGATTCGGTAATCGGCAGGAGAGTAGAAGATGTGCTCACCCGTTTTTTAAGTTCTATACCTGTAAAATTTGAGGTTGCCCAGGAAAATATCCAGTTGCACGGGGCGCTGGTTGAAATAGATGAAAAAACCGGTAAAGCAATTTCGATTTTAAGAATACAAAAAAAGATTTAATGGATAAAATCAAGCGGATTAAATTATTTTTAATTTTTTCGTTGTTTTTTCTAAGCAGCGCCTGCTTTGCGCAAGTGCCTGATGAACTGGAGTTTAATCTGGATTTTAGTTCGCCTACCGTCAGCCTTCCTAAAATATATAAATCAAATATTGATTTAAGCGGCAGAGGAGCCCATCGCGATATAACCTTACCGCAAACAATCGCTGCCCAAGATGCAATAAGTGCCTGGCAGGCGGATTTGGGGTTTGGTAATTTTTACCGTCTGCAATATAATCTCTGGGAGATCCAACAGTTAAATAATGATTCAGCTGCTCAAGAGAAGCTTTTGGCCAATTATGAAGAGATTATTAAAAAGATAAGCGACAGCTCAGGAACAGTGATCCTGGATTTATTCGGTACTCCCAATGGCTTGGGGAGGGTTTTAGATGTCAACAGCGCTCCGCATAATTTAAAGGCCTATAAAGAGTTAATCAAGAAAACTATCCGTAAATTAAGCTGTGAGAAGAAATATAATATCTGGTATGAGGTTTGGAGCGCACCGGATTTGGATGATTTTTTCTTAGGGAGTAGATCTGAATACTTGAATCTCTACCGGGTTATTGCTGAGGCGGTCAAGGAGTTACGGCAGGAAACCAAGATGAAAATACCTTTGGGCGGGCCTTCGGTAACTGCCTGGTTCAGGAATATTCAGCCCAATAGTATCCTTTTCCCCGAGGCCAGCCTGATTTATGAGCTGATCAAATATTGCTATAATTACCGGCTGCCTTTGGATTTTATTTCCTGGCATGCTTATTCCAGCGACCCGCAGGAAGAGAAACAGGATACCATCTACAATAAATCTTTTATCAAACTCATCCGCGAGTGGTTAAATTATTTTCATTTTGATAGTAATCTGCCGTTGGTTGTCGATGAATGGAATTTTGACGGAGTGGCCAATATTTCGCCAAAAAGAGGCAAGGATGCATATGTTACTGCCAGCTATATCCCGGCGCGCCTTAAAAATATGTACGAAGCCGGGTTGGATTACCAAATTTATTTTTGCCTGGAGGATTTCGGCGGCAATAAAATCGGGGCAACCCGGAATCTGGGGGTTAAATCATTTGACTTAAGAAATGCAGAATCCAAAGGCTACACTAAACCCGGTTATAATATTTTCCGTATGCTTAACCTTCTGGGCCAGGATTTATTCATCGTTAAATTCAGCGATGAATTTGTCGGCGCGATGGCTACTAAATCCGCGGATTACCTGGCAGTGCTTATTTATAATTATATCGATCCGCAGGCAGCGATGAATTATTTATCCCGCAATATTGTTTATTTAAACAGCGCAGAGAGAAAACCTGCTTTAAATATCATTAACTCTGATAGAATGCGCAAGATCCTTGCCGGTCAAATTGATATGGCTACCTTACGGTTAAGCGCTAAGGCTAAAGCAATGTTTAGTCAGGCGATAGAATTAAATAACTCGGTAAATAAATTTTCCGCAACTAATCGTAAAATAAAAATTACTCTTAAAGGGCTAAAAGATACTCATGTTCTTAGTAAATATATTACCGATAGTAAATGCAGCCGGGATTGTGAGTTTAAACCCGGCGAGGAAAAAGATGTAGATTTTAATCAGGATTATACTGAAGCCATGGAGTTGGCGCCGTATTCAGTGCAACTACTGGTTTTCAAGAAAAAACCCGCGCCTCCTGTCGTGGATCCGGATAGCGCAGCTCAAGCTGTGGCACCGGCAAGCGGAACCGAAACTGCAGTTGCATTACCACTTGTGGCTCCGGTAAATGAGGCCCCAGTTGCGGTCTTGCAGCCAGAAGTAAAGCCCGAGGAAAAAACTGCCGAAGTAAAACCGGCAGAAAAGATTATTCCTAAAAAGACGGATAATGATAAAAGCAAGTAGGCATATCTATAGCGTTTCCGAAATTACCCAGGCAATCAAGGGCCGGTTGGAAAATATCGGTGAAATCTGGCTCGAGGGGGAAATTTCTAATTTTAAAACTGCTACCAGCGGGCATTTTTATTTTTCACTTAAGGATCAAAATTCTCTGATTATGGCGGCGATGTTTGCCAATGCCAATAAAGGGTTAAAGTTTAAATTAGAAGACGGCTTGAAAGTCATTTGTTTCGGGAAAGTCGATGTCTATGGGCCGCGCGGCCAGTATCAGATTATTATCGAGCGGATTGAACCTAAAGGAGTAGGCGCGCAGCAGTTAGTTTTTGAGCAATTGAAAAAAAAATTAGAAGCTGAAGGGCTTTTTGATCTAAGCCACAAAAAGCCCTTGCCGCAAATGCCTTTTACCGTAGGGATCGTTACTTCGACTAGAGGCGCGGCTGTTCGCGATATCCTGCAGATCCTTAAAAAAGGTGCCTCCTGCGTGGATGTAGTCATACGTTCTGTGCGCGTCCAGGGCGAGCAGGCTGCCGGAGAAATCGTTGAGGCCATCGAGGACTTAAATAATTTTGGCAAGTTAGATTTAATCATTGTCAGTCGCGGCGGAGGAAGTACCGAGGACCTCTGGTCTTTTAATGAGGAAAAAGTCGCCCGGGCAATTTATAATTCCGGTTTGCCGGTAATTTCAGCGGTAGGGCATCAGATCAATACTACTTTAGCGGATTTAGTCGCCGATGTTTTTGTGGAAACTCCTTCAGCTGCGGCTAAGATTATCGTTGATCAAAAAAATTCCTTATTAGCCGAATTGGCGGATTCCAAACATCAACTGAATTTTTCCCTTAGCGAGACAATCGGTGAATTGAAAAACCGGCTTACGGGATTGACGCATATGCTTAAAAGTCCGCAGGACCGCTTGCTTGAAAAACAACAGCAGGTGGATGAGTTATTTGCCGGATTAAATTATAATCTACGCCACTCTCTGGAGATGGCAGCGGAGCGCTTGAATTCATTGATCCAGAGATTGGGGGCATTAAGCCCGTTGTCGATATTATCCCGCGGTTATAGTTTAAGTATGCTTTTACCGCAGGAGGCAATCGTTAAAGATATTTCTCAGATCAAGCCCGGGGACAGGCTAAAAACAGTTTTGCATCAGGGTTTTTTTATCAGCGCCGTGGAGGAGGTATTTAAGCATGAAAGAGAAATCGACGTTTGAAGAAGATTTAAAAAAATTACAGAAAATCGTTGAAGAGCTGGCCGGCGGAAAAATTACTTTGAGAGAGTCGCTTAAGAAGTATGAGGAGGGGATTAAAATTGCCCAATCCTGTTCGCAGGTCTTAGCCGATGCCCAGCGCAAAGTTGAGTTGTTAATGAAAAAAGACGGAAAATTTTCTTTAGAGAAATTCGATGATGTGGATCTAGAAGAAAAATAAAGATGCTTTTAGAAAAAATAAATTCTTCGCAGGATTTAAAAAAACTAACTTTGGAGGAGCTCAAGCCTTTGGCTAAAGAGATCCGCCAGAGGATGGTTGAGGTGGTCTCGCAAACCGGAGGCCATCTTGCCTCTAGCCTGGGCACGGTAGAGCTGATCATCGCGTTGCATTATTGCCTGAATACTCCTAAAGATAAAATCGTTTTTGATGTCGGGCATCAGTCTTACGCGCATAAAATATTAACCGGACGCAATGCTTTATTTTCAACACTCAGGCAGTATCAGGGGTTGAGCGGATTTCCCTCCAAGGATGAGTCGGAGTATGATCCTTTTACATCAGGCCATAGCTCAAATGCTGTTTCTTTGGCTCTGGGCCTTGTTTGCGGGAGAGACCTGTTGCCTAAAGACGAGCAGTTTAAGATCGCTGCTATAATTGGTGATGGGGCTCTAAGCGGCGGACTTTGTTTTGAGGGGTTAAATAACGCCGGGCACCTGAAAAAAGACATGCTGGTGGTTTTAAATACCAATGAATTAAGTATTGCTCCCAATGTCGGGGCAATCAGTAATTATTTAAATAAAATTATTTCTTTGCCGGTATACAACCGCTTTAAGCACAACGTGGAAAAATTCCTTAAGGACCGCGGGCCGCGCGGCAGCCGCCTGATTAAGCTAATGGTTAAGTTTGAGGAAGGGTTAAAAGGTTTGTTTGTCCCGGGGATGTTGTTTGAGGAACTGGGATTCCGTTATTTCGGGCCGATCGATGGCCATGATTTGCGCTCGTTAGTCCCGACTCTAAAAAATATTTTAGAGATCAAAGGGTCGCGGCTTTTGCATATCGTAACTAAAAAAGGTAAAGGCTGCGAGTTTGCCGAAAATAATCCGATAAAATTCCACGGCATCGGCTGTTTTGATGTTAATACCGGAGAGGTGGAAGGAAAAAAATCTCAACCAGGGACAAAGAGTTATACCGAAATATTCAGGAATAAATTGCTGGAGTTAGGGAAATCGGATAACCGGATTTTGGCGATTACCGCGGCGATGCCCGAAGGTACCGGGGTAGATAAATTCCGGGATGCATTTCCGGAGAGATTTTTTGACGTCGGGATTGCCGAAGCTCATGCGGTTTGTTTTGCCGCTGGCCTGGCAAAACAAGGGTTTAAGCCAGTAGTTGCGATATATTCTACATTCCTGCAACGCGCCTATGATCAGATCATCCAGGAGGTTTCATTACAGGGGTTACCGGTAATCTTTGCGATTGACCGGGCAGGTATTGTCGGAGAAGACGGAGTTACGCATCAGGGGATATTTGACATCGCTTATTTGAGGAGTATTCCGGGTTTAGTGATTATGGCGCCCAAAGATGGCGGGGAGCTGGAGCAGATGTTAGAGTTTGCTGTAGGATTAGATAAGCCGGTGGCGATAAGATATCCGCGTGCGGATGTTTCTTGGGGAGACGGATCACTTGAACCGTTAAAATTAGGCAAGGCCCAGTTAATTAAAGAAGGTAAAGATTTTACGGTTATTGCTTTAGGAACGATGGTTTCAGTTGCCCGGGAAGCAATTGAAATATTGAAAAAAGAAGGATTATCTGGTAATTTAATTAATGCCCGGTTTGCTGCGCCAATAGACTTTGGATTGATCAAAGAAGTAAGCGCGAAAACAAAATTTGTTTTTACGGTTGAAGAAGGAATAAAAGAGGAGGGCTTTGGCAGCGCCATTGCCCAGGAATTAAGCCAGCAGGTTGTACGTATTGGGCTGCCGTTTGAATTTATTCCGCATGGCTCAAGAGAGATACTTTTGGAGAAATACGGATTGACGGCTTCAGGAATTGCGGCAGAGATCCGCTGGAAAATAAAAAATAATGGCCAAGATTAATATCAACCAGGATAGATGCAAAGGGTGCCTTTTGTGTGTGAGCTTCTGTCCCAAAGGCTTGATTAAGAAAAGCGCAAAATTGAATAAAAAAGGATTAAATTTCGTGGAATTTGATTTAAACGGAGAGTGCAGCGGTTGTATGCAATGCGCGGTAATCTGCCCGGATTGTTGTATCGAGGTCTATAAGTAAGATGCCAAAAAATAAAATATTAGTTTCAGGTAATGAAGCCATTGCCCAGGGAGCGCTTCAGGCAGGCTGCAGTTTTTATGCCGGCTACCCGATTACTCCGCAAAATGAAATTATTGCTTATATGGCTAAGCATATGGAGCAAGCTGGCGGTGCGTTCATCCAGGCAGAGTCGGAGTTGGCAGCAATCAATATGGTTTACGGAGGTTCAGCTGCCGGAGCAAGGTCGATGACTTCATCTTCTAGCCCCGGAGTCAGCTTAATGCAGGAAGGAATATCTTATATCGCCGGCTCCCAGCTTCCGGCGGTAATCGTTAATATTATGCGCGGCGGCCCGGGACTGGGCAATATTGCTCCGACGCAGTCAGATTATTTTCAGGCGACCCGCGGCGGCGGCCACGGTGATTATCATTTGATTGTTTTGGCCCCCGGATCCGTCCAAGAGGCTTATGACCTTACGCAAACAAGCTTTGAGCTGGCGGATAAATATCGTATTCCGGTGATGATCTTAGGAGACGGCATCTTGGGTCAAATGATGGAGCCGGTGCAATTGTCTTCTAAAAAGATTGCGGCTAATACGATTAAGAATTGGGCGCTTACCGGATGCCTGGGAAGAAAACCCAACATTACCAAATCATTTTATTTACGCGAAGGGGCTCTAGAAGAATTTAATCTTAAACTTCAAAAAAGTTATGAACTGATTAGAAAAAAAGAAGAGCGTTATGAGGGTTTATTCTTAGCGGATGCCAAAGTAATTCTGGTGGCCTACGGCACGATGGCGCGGATTGCCAAAAGCGCGATTATGCAATTAAGGAGTCAGGGGAAGAAAGTTGGATTAATCCGGCCGATTACGCTTTGGCCGTTTCCCCAGGCACCCCTTAACGTAAAAAATAAAAAATTAAAATATTTGGTGGTGGAGATGTCCTATGGACAGATGCTCGAAGATGTGAAGTTAGCAGTTGGCGGTAGGAACAAAATAGAATTTTTGGGACGTTCCGGAGGCGGAGTTCCCAGCGAAGAAGCGATGATTGGCAAAATTAAAAAATTATTATAATGGAAAAAATATTTTTTCGTCCCGAATCTCTATACGATGTGCCTACACACTATTGTCCGGGTTGCGGCCACGGCATCGCGCACCGGCTGGTTGCCCAGGTAATTAATGAGCTGGGCATCAGGGAAAAAACTATCGGCATTGCTCCCGTAGGTTGTGCTGTCGTTGCTTATGACTACTGGAATTTTGATTGCTCAGAAGCCCCTCATGGACGGGCGCTGGCTGTGGCTACCGCTATCAAAAGGGTGCATCCACAAAATATTGTTTTCACCTACCAGGGAGACGGAGATCTGGCGGCTATCGGCACCAATGAGACGATCCATGCGGCAAACCGCGGAGAAAATTTAAGCGTAATTTTTATTAATAATACGGTTTATGGTATGACCGGGGGACAAATGGCTCCGACTACGCTTCTGGGTCAAAAGACCTCGACTTCAATTGAAGGTAGAATCAAAGAAAAACACGGCTATCCGTTGAAAATTTCCGAAATGTTAGCAATGTTACCTGGCGTTTGTTACGTGGAAAGGGTTTCGTTGCATTCCCCGCAGGAAACATTAAAAGCCAAACGCGCAATCAAACAGGCGTTTGAAAACCAGATCAATAATTTAGGTTTTTCTTTGGTAGAGGTACTTTCCCCGTGTCCGACTTATTGGGGGCAGGCTCCTAAAGAATCGTTGGATTGGATTAGAGATGTGATGCAAAAAGAATTTCCATTAGGAAGGATTAAATGATTGAGCGGATAATTATTGCGGGTTCCGGAGGACAAGGGGTAATGCTTCTGGGTAAAGTAATCGCTGAGGCAGCGATGCGCCAGGGTAATTACGTCACTTATTTACCTGCTTATGGGCCGGAGGTACGTGGAGGTACTAGCCATTGCATGGTGACTATCTCCGACCAGGAGGTCGGATCTCCTTATATCGCCAAAGCAGATGCGCTTATCATTTTGAATAATCCTTCATTAGAAAGATTTAAAGGCAAAGTTAAGAACAATGGTTTATTAATCCTTAATTCTTCTTTGGCTAAAAGCGATAATATCAGTAAAGTAAAAATATTGCAGTTTCCATTTACCGATATCGCCATAAAATTAGGCAATGTTAAAGTTGCTAATATGGTGGCATTAGGAAGCTATCTGGCGGTGAAGAAAATTATCCAGACTAAAAATATGATAGAGGTCTTTAAATTTATGGCCCCTGCCGGCAATGCCAGGATTTTAGAGATCAATGAAATGGCTTTGGCAGAAGGAGAGAGGTTGGCTCATGGTTAGAGTAAGGTTTGCCCCCAGCCCGACGGGGAATTTACATATCGGCGGCGGCCGTACGGCTTTGTTTAACTGGCTTTTTGCGCAATCCCAAAAGGGAAAATTTATTCTTAGGATTGAAGATACGGATAAGGAGCGCTCAAAAAAAGAATTCGTTGATGAGATCCTGTACAGCCTGAAGTGGTTGGGTTTTAATTGGGACGAGCTTTATTATCAAAGCGAGCGATTTGACCGCTACCGGATGCACGCGGATAAATTGTTAAAATCCGGGCTGGCCTACATTGAAAAATCTCCCGAAGGAAAAGAAGCGATTATTTACAAGGTGCCGGCGCAAAAAATAATCGTCAATGATCTGATCCGCGGGCAGATTGAATTTGATTCCAGTTTAATTAAGGATCAGGTATTGATCAAATCCGACGGGACTCCAACGTATAATTTTGCTTGCGTTGTGGATGATGCCGAGATGAATATTACGCATATTATCCGCGGGGATGATCATATTTCCAATACGCCTAAACAAGCGCTTATTTATGAAGCTTTGGGCTTCCCTTTGCCGCTTTTTGCGCACCTGCCTTTGATTATGGGGGTGGACGGAGGCAGGCTCTCTAAAAGGACCGGAGCAACCGCGATCAGCGACTACCGTAAGATGGGCTATCTATCCGAGGCACTATTGAATTATCTGCTTTTGCTTAGCTGGGCTCCGGGAGATAATCGTGAATTGATCAGTATTAAAGAAGCGGTAGGGTTATTTGACATCAAAAACGTCAATAAGACCGCAGTCACCTTTGATTTAAAGAAACTGGATTGGATGAACAATCAGTATCTTAAAACCGCTGATCCAGAGAAGCTAGCTGATGAGCTTATTCCGTTACTTGAGGCCAAGAATTATATCAATAAAGACAACTTTGACCGCCGCTATCTTTTAGAGTTAGTAAAATTATTCCAGGCCAGGTTACCCCGGCTTAATGATTTCCTAGATTGGGCGGATTTTTTCTTTCTGGAAGAGCCGGTAATGGATGAGGCGGCAGTAAAAAAACATTTAGCTTTGGATTTGTCAAAAGAGCTTAAGCTTTTTGCGGACAGGTTGGATAAGTTATCCGATTTTAGTGTTGTGAATATCGAAGGCGCCTTCCGGGATTTAGTGGCGGAGTTAGGAATTGAGGCTAAAAAGTTGATCCATCCTGTGCGCGTTGCCCTGACCGGCAAGACTATCGGCCCGGGGTTGTTTGAATTAATCTTTTGTCTGGGGAAAGAAAAGAGCATCCGGCGCCTGTTAAAGTGGGCCAAATGAGCATTACCTGCTTAAAAAATATTTTTCCGCTGCCCTTGATATTAGTGGTAAATTTGTGTTATAGTTGATTGTACAAATTTAGTTCAAGGCAAGGGGTAAACTACCAGCGGGCAGGCAATGCCCAGCAGTAAAAGCCAATAAAATTTCCCCTTGCCTTTTTATTTTATGGTATTATATTGATATTGGAGTTACGATTAATCAGGGGGGGATGATGGTCAGAAAATCATTTTTGCTTGGTATTCTTTTCCTTTTTGTTTTTTTAGCCAGTGGCTGTACTATAGCTAAAGGTGCGGGAGGAGCGGTTGCTGGATGTGCTCAGGGGGCAGCCGTCGGAGCCAGCCAAGGTTTTAAGGATGATGTGAGTTGGGTTACCAAGGCTGATAATTGGGTTAAAGAGAACCTCTGGTAATATTTTAAAGTTGAATAACATATAATGGGGCGTTTCTCCAAAAGGAACGTCCCATTTTTAACAGATTTGCCCTGTCGTCCCTGCCTGTCGCTTGCCTGACGGCAGACAGGACAGGCAGGTAATCGATGTGGAAAAGGTTTATTATGGTAAAATGTAATCTCTGCAACCAAGAATTTGGAAGAATTACTGAGACGCATTTGTGGTATAAGCACAAGATGCATTTTTCTAGATTCATTAAGCAATTTCCGGAAGTAAATATAGGGCCTATGTCTTGGAATAAAGGTGATACGAAAGCGGATAATCCAGGCCTGTTAAGATTATCTAACACATTGAGAATAAAGAAAGAATGGAATTTTAGTAAATGGCAAAGAGAGAAACGTCCGGTAACTAAGTATAAGAAACTATTAAAAGGCGGGAATCTTTCGGAATTAATCGGTATAATTTTAGGTGATGGTAACTTAAATAAACATCCGAGAACAGAAAATTTAAGGATAACTCGCAATTCTAATGACACCGGTTATATAGAACATGTCAGTAGCCTTATAACAAAAGTTTTTTATAAGCATCCATCTATACGCAAGCGGAATGACGAAAATGCTATAAGCGTAGATTTATACCAGTGTAAAATTAGTGAAAGATTAAATATTCCCTGTGGTAATAAAATTAAGAATAATGTTGGGGTGCCTGATTGGGTTTTTTTAAATAAGGATTATATGCGCAGGTGCTTGAAGGGATTATTTGAAACCGATGGCTGTTTTCACGAAGACCTAAAGAATTATACCCGTTGTATGGAATTTAAAAATAATTGTGCGAGATTAAGAAAAGACGCTCATAATATCTTATTAAAGCTCGGTTTTAATCTTCAGCTTGGCACTAATTATGTCCGTTTAGCCAGAAGAAATGAAGTTTACAGGTTTAAAGAGCTAATAGATTTCCGAAATTATAATTAAATTGCCCTCTCGGCTAATGGTAGGCCGCAAGATTCTGGATCTTGTTATCATGGTTCGAATCCATGGGGGGCAGCCAATTTGAACGAGAGAGCCCTTCAGCGAAAAAGTTGAAGGGCTTTTTATATGCGGGATATAGGGTTACGTCATTTAGGGTATAGTTCGAAGCTACTGTCTTGGCGATTTTAGCCTTTTCTCCGTAGTTTCCCTTAACATATAGAGGATACAAGCGGTTAGAGAGTTCGAAGGTTCGGTAGGCGTCTTCAAGGCACTCTTGGTTTATTCCTTTGTTATTATCAAGCTGCGCCTTAATCTCAATAAGCTGCTCTTTATATTCCTGCTCTTTAGTTTTGAAAACATCTTCTTCAATCTCTTTGTCTATCCGCATATCATAATAATTGGAAGGAACGAACCTTAAAGGACTTTACACAATTCGCTTGACGCAACCTCTGCCCTAAACTTATTGACAAGGGTACTGTTTTGGAGTAAATTAATTAGGTATATAAGTTAACATAGGTTAGTTTACGATATAATATGGACAATAATCCTAAACAGACTGGAGACGGAATGATTAAGAATCCTATTATGACTACGCGAGAATTAGCGAATTACATTAAATTAAACGAAAAGACCATAATTCGGATGGCTCAAAATGGTAAAATTCCAGGAGTCAAAGTGGGCAGTCAGTGGCGATTTCATTTGGCGGCCATAGATAGATATTTACAGAATGATTTGATAGAGTCGCCCAATGATGATTTAGATTTAATTATAAGAACAAAAGAAGATGTTCTTCCTTTATCGCGTTTGGCCGACCTTAAATTTATAGAGATAAACTCACCAGCTAAAACATCCGAACAGGTACTAATTGAGTTGTGTAAAATAGCTTACGCAGGTGGTTTAACTTCAAAGGATAATAATCTCCTTAAGGAGCTAAAACAAAGAGAACGAATGTTGAGCACGGCCGTAGGCAATGCAGTGGCTCTTCCACATCCCCGGCATCCTTCACCGCAATTATTTAAAGAACCGAAAATTATTATTCTTCGTTCAAAGACAGGAGTTGATTTTAATGCTTTCGATAAGAAACTGGTAAATTTATTTTTTATGCCGTGCTCTTCCAATGAGTTTGTTCATATTAGATTGTTGGCTAAAATTTCTAAATTACTCCATATTTCCGGCGTTACGAAACAGATTATAAACGCAGAAACTAAAGAACAAATAATGCGGCTATTGTTGGAATTTGACAGAAAATATTTATTTCCCGGTAAAGAGCCGCAAGTTTAGCCTGAGGGTGAAATGTTAGTCATGGGGATTGAAAAGTAAATATTAAAATATTCGGATGATTCTGAATAAGAAATTCTTTGAAATGTGTGCAAAAATAAAAAAAGATTAAAATTATCAAAGGCATATAGAAAAGGAAGGGGTTTGTAAAAAGGGGGGATGCGACCAACAGTTGAGCATTTATAATCCATGCGATTATTGTTATATTCATGTACGGGAACATTTAGAAAAAAATTAAGATCCAATCTTCCTTATTAACAGAGCTTTACTAAGAATACAAGATTAGTTTAAGAACAAGAATCGAGGAAATTATGCAATTAAGCGTGAAAGAATTAGCGGTTATGCTCAATGTGACCGAGCGCACGGTTTATCGCTGGATAAAAGAACAAACAGTCCCTTTTTATAAAGTGCATGACCAATACCGCTTTAACCGGGTTGATATCCTTGATTGGGTGACGGCTAATAAAATAAATGTCTCCCATCGGATTATGAACGATAGCGCGGATGATAAGATGTCGGACCTGAATTTGACAGAAGCCATAAAAAAAGGCGGCATCCATTATCGCATTGAAGGCAAAGACAAAGAGGCCTTGTTAAATGCTGTTATTAATCTGTTGAATTTGCCTGATGACGTCAAAAAAGAAACTTTGTTGGAGGCTATACTTGTAAGGGAGGAGTTGGGATCAACAGGTTTTGGCGACGGCATAGCTATTCCCCATGCGCGTTATCCTGTGGTAACGCATATTCCATCACCGGTTGTGTCTGTCTGTTTTCTGGATAAGCCGGTTGACTACGGCTCTATTGATGGAAAACCAGTCAGTTGTCTTTTTACTTTAATAAGCCCGACAGTGAGAAGCCACTTGGCGATGCTTTCGAGAATCGCCCATGTATTAAAGGACACGGGCGTAAAAAACGCTTTGGTAGCGCAGAAAAACAGGGATTTTATTTTAACAAAGATTGAAAAAGCCGAACAAGCGATAAAGAGTTAACATGCATTTTTTACTTTATTCTTTAGGGATATTGGTTATCAGTGGTTTACTTGCCGTGTGTTCAAGCCGGTCATTCAAGGCGGCTAATGTGATCGGCGCTCTGGGCGCTACAACCGCCTGTGCGCTTGGATTAATGGCTTTTTTCCCCGCAGTTAACACCGGGCCCTCCAGTTTAAATATCCCGTGGGCTATTCCTTTTGGTTCTTTTTCCCTGTCATCAGACGCGTTAGGTTCGGTTTTCTTGGTCCCCATTTTAGTTTTATGTGCTTTATCGGCTTTATATGGCTTCGAATATTTAAAGCATTACTACGGCAAAAAAAACATAGGAAGCGTTTGGTGTTTCTATAACATTTTAGTTGCCAGCATGATTGCGGTTGTTCTTGCTCGTAATGCCATGCTTTTTCTATTGGCATGGGAGTTGATGTCTGTTAGCTCATTTTTTCTGGTTGTATTTGAAGGAGAGAAAAAAGAAGTTGCCAGAGCCGGGTTAATTTATCTCATCGCCACGCATATCGGGACGTTCTTTCTATTGGTTATGTTTATTCTAC
>Ga0210019_1000550_pt1 | contig 46878 bp, 28 predicted proteins | sample CryGeyCG2114_020_2_FD_183969 | JGI IMG/M metagenome (GOLD analysis project Ga0210019, IMG submission 183969) | Groundwater microbial communities from aquifer - Crystal Geyser CG11_big_fil_rev_8/21/14_0.20 (SPAdes) (version 2) | ecosystem: Environmental > Aquatic > Deep subsurface > Groundwater ...
TTTGGCAATTTTCTCTAAAGCTGCGTTGGTATCTCTAAAAACAGATGCGGTATGCGGATAATTCTGCATTATCATTACCAAGTCTTCTTGATCGCATAATAATTTCAACGCAGTCAAATTGTCTTCTCCAAAGTTATTAAAAATAAAAAAATAAAAATTATAACCTTGAATATTTTTTTATACATTATAAAAAATTAACATGTTCCCTGGGCTGTTTTATGTTCCAGAGTATTTGATTAAAAGTATTGTCCCGGCATAAAGGAACGCAGTCGCGAAAATCTATATTTTCTACTGCCTTTTTTCGCTGTTTCGAATTCCATATCTCCTCAAAAGTATTCTTTTTAAGATCGCCAAGGCAATACTTCTCATTACCTCTCATGTGGCAGCAATTATGTACAATTAAACCATTTGCCAATTGAAAAAGATGAGCAGGTGATTCAATTTCTATATCATAAACTTTTTTGTCAATCTTATACTTAGTTTTAGCTCTCTTGGAGGTTGGTTTTATTATTTTCTTAATATTTACCCATAAAAAACTTTTATCTTGTAAATATTCATATTTTGTTATCCCGCCCCCTGCTAAATTGGCTTCTTCTGGTCTTTTAAGTGTCCTCACTTTATAAGATTCTCCCTTATTGCATATTCTGAACGAATAAGGTATTCCTAATGTCGCTAAAATGCAACATACATCTTTAGCTAATTTTTTTGAACCTATGTGCAACTCATTAGTTTTTAAATCAGCATCCCCTTGGTATATTCCATCTATTAGCCCTTTTCTGAAATCAATACTTTGAGAAAAACATTTAGATAATAAGTGTTTTTCATTAGATGTTCTTCCGCTAACAAAAGTTCTTATTAAACTCTCTATGCTCTTATCAGATACTTGAATAACAATACAATGATCTTGCGGTTTCTTATAAATTGAATAACTTGCTCCAAAATTTTTTCTAATAAAATCACAAAGAAAAATAATGTATTCCTTTTCTTTCTCATTAAAAGAGAAAGTAATATACCTCTCTGCCATGAATCCTTCACTTACATAGAAACCAATAAATCTGCCCAATTCATAATTTCCTAAATTAGTCTCAAATGGCTTTGTAGCAAAAGGAAGCTTTTCTTTTCCTGTCAATTCTCTCGCCTCTTTTATCCCTTCATCAGTAAATATTGGGTGTTCTAATGTAACTCTTAGTTTTACTCCATTGTCCATTAAAATAGTAATTAATTCTCCCCGCTTTTTACATTTTCTACTAAAGAAACTTTTTATTCTAAAAAATTCACCATTTAAAATACACTCGGCTCCCCTAAGATCGATATTTTCTAAATTTCTTATAGGAAGATATCTAATTGCATTTTTGTGCCTTATCAACATTTTTGTTTCTCCTCCAAAGCATACAAACATACGAGCGTCAGCCGCGATAACTGTGGCAAACTGCTGGCCATAGCATTTTTCATAGTTCCTGCCGAAATTCTTCTCTTTCATCATGTCATATTTATGCTTCGAATACAGGACATTATATCCGTCTTTTGAATATTTAAGGCACTTCAATATTTCTTTCTCTATACCATCTGTTCTGTGGTACTCAAACCTGCCATTGTTGTGTATCTGCAGCGGCCTGAACTGAAGATAATCAACGCCTATCTTCTTGCAAATAATAGACGCTGCTATCATCTCTTTTTTGGTATGCCTGGATGTGAGATATCCGATGCCGATAGTAGTATTGCTCTTAGCCTCTTTTTTCATCTTTACCAATAATCTGATGTTATCCAGCAATTTATCAAAAGTATCGCCATCCATACCGTGAATCTTCTCGAAAGTCTTGGATGACGCGGCGTCGAGCGACACCCTAATCCATCTGCAGCATTTTAATAAAAGCGCAGCTGTTTCTCTATTTATCAGCGATCCGTTTGTAATAAAACCTATATCCAGTCCTAAATTATGCGCTAATTTTACAGCATCTCTAGTACCTGGATGACAAAGCGGATCTCCTCCTCCCGTAAAAATAAGGCCGCGGATCCCGGCTTTAGCGATCTGCCTTATCGTATCCATTGCCAGATCCAGAGGCAGTGAATCATGTCCTTTATCCTGAAAATACCAGCCTGAGCATTCCGGACAGCGATGATTGCAGATATTGGTCATATCTATCTCTACAGTGACAGGATAAGGGTTTTCTCCTTTTAACCACGCGTCTACCCTGTCAATATGCTTCAATATCTTATCGGAACTAAACTGCCTTACATCGATATGCCCTGAATTTTTGTTATTCATCTGTCTTCCCGTGATTATAAGCCCGGTCTGATAATAGCAGTCCGAAAGTTGTTCTTAATAATACAAATCCGCATATAACCAATAAATACATAACTATAACCGTGGCGCACAAGAAATCCAGCATTGCCTTAATATAACCATAAATGGTCCTGAAACCTAATCTCCACCATTCATGCCATTTATTATATAAAAGCACATCTGCTTTAATGAACAAAAATGACGCCAATATCGGCGCAATATCTAAGCTAGTAAGTACTATGCGGCTGAATCCGGCATTGCGCATGCGGTATATCTGCATGGCCAAACTGAATTTCCTTTCAGGATCCCTTGCCGCAAATACCCTTTCTGCCGGAATAATGCCTGTAAAATAATGCTCCCTTCCTGGAAAAGTTATCACGCTTATATCGGGATTTATAAAATTTGCCTTTGCTTTTCTCACAGCGGTTGTTATATAGCCTAATTCTCCGCAGCCGTCATCTACAACTAATACAGGCGTACTTATATCTTCCTCGTAAAGACTTGATAAAATAATAAAGGACCTCCCGATGGATTTTATCGCATCCTGCATACTGCGATTTATTTTCCTGCGATTCTTGTCCGCGCTATTAGCCCTTAAAAGGATGTCTAAAAAAGTCCTGTATCTTACCCGGTACCATTCAAGCCATCTATTGTAAAGAAATACAGGCTGCCTGCCGAAAACCATGCTGACAAATACCAAAGAACTATCTAAAGAAGACAAGATAATAAAAGAATATTTCTTTTTTAATAATGAAAATAACTTTATCGCTAACCGGTATTTGTTTATTATGCCTTTATCTTTCGGGACAATTATCTCAATATCCGGAAAATTTTCCCTCAAAAAACCTTCCTTATTTTTAAATGTCAGAACGCTCAAATTCGCGTTTTTAAATTTTTCTTTCACGCCTTTTATTATAAGCGCGAAATTATTGTGTAATATAGAACTGCCGTCCACCAATAAGACGCCTTGGCGAATGTCCCGCTCCTGTTTTTGATCCAAAACCACAAAAATTTTTCCTAAATTATTCAAAATCTTCTTCATTATATTATAGCCTCTTGTCGTTAGTCCTCCAGGAGTGATTTCCTGTCATCGCAAGGGCAAAAATCAGACTCGCAAGGCTGAGGTTCATCCAAAAATTTAAAATCTTTATCAAATAAATTAGCGAAAGGCTTAGTTTTTAAAGGCCCGCAGCGCGCAACCTTGCCGTCTTCAAACAGAAGAACTGATCTTTGGCCTGCCCTGCAGAATTTTCCTCGGGGCGTTTCGCTATTCAAGGTATATTTCAACCTATCCTTATCCTCGCCTATATATCCTGCCAATATCTTTTTTTCCTGATCGCTGTAAGCGCCCGGATAATTAAGCCCTTTAAATATACCACAAAAAGGGGTCACGGAAAAGACAATACCTTTATCTTCAAATATCTTTTTGTAATAATCTATAAGGTCGATCTGGGGAGGATAAGCTACATATATAACAGTATCAGCGTATCCGCCTTTTTTCAAGGTTATGACTTTTTTTAAAAAAATATCCTCTCCTGCGAAAGCAGGGTGAAAGCTTGAAATAATTTTTACTTTTTCCGGATTAATCTCTGAAATAAATTCATCCATATTTAATGATAAATTTGTCGTAATCCTAATGGTGTGGCGCTTGGATATCTCCTTGACTAAATAAATAAAATTATCATAAACAAAAGGCTCTCCTCCGGTAATTTCTATATGGACTGGTCCGTATTTATCATGTATATAATTCCAGCGTTCAATCCACTCTTGGCTGGAGATAGGCCTTACTTTTAAGTAGCGGATGCTCAAATCGTTTTCAAACCAACAATACGGGCACCTATAGTTACATTTATAATGTATGTCCCATACTATGCGGATCATAATCAAAAACCCTTATGCTATTCCATGACGCAGTTTAAAATTATTTTTTTAAACAGGTTTATATATGCCCTAAAATCAAACAGGGCATTGCTTGTAATGGCGCACGGCCATTGGCAATAACAATGATTATCGCTTATTTTCGTTTGCGCATCATTGGTTTTTTTGCTACAAAAAATTTTTTTTAAATCGTACCCTTCTTTGCGGATATTACCTAACAGCTCCGGCAAAAGCTCGCAAGGAAAAACATCTCCGATATTGCTCATTACAAAAAATTTCTTTGCCGCCGTACAGGCATAATGGCTTCTCTTAAGTTTAAACTCTTTAAGCGCTGTCTCATGGCAATATTTTAAGAACGCCTGATTCATCTTGCCCCAAAATGCCAAACGCGTCCTGCTAAATTTTCCATTAGCTTGCGTAACTAATTCGAAATACCTTTCAAGTTTAATAAATCGCGATTCATTGCTCGTACGCGGCGGTTCTCTTAATAGATTCAATGACTGGCGATCATATTGAAAACTGTTCCTAAAATTATTCAGTATGCCTTCTATGGAATCGCTATTTTCATCAATTAACATCGTATTGATCCCGATGGTCAAATTGGGAAATCTTAGTTTTAAAATTTGCAATTTATCCAAAGTGAGAGATGCTTCCCGGTAGCAATTTTTTATCCCTTTTATTAAATCGTGTTTTTCGTTTATATCATCCAGCGCTACCAATATCGTTAATCTGATGTTTGGGCAATTGACAAGAATCCTCTCAGCAACATCGTTAATATTCTCATGGCGCGTGCCATTTGTTACGATAGTCATAAGCCTAGTGGAGCAGTTTAAATAAAATTCACGGCATATTTCATAAATATCTTCTCTTAAAAAAGGTTCGCCTCCTGTAATCGTAAGAAATGGCAAAAAACCAATCTTTTTTGTTATGCCCTTAACTTCTTCTAACGTTAAATTTTCACCTTTTTTGTTAATTTCTTCTTTGCTTTTATTAAAACAAAACTTACAATTTGCGTTGCACTCTTTTGTAACAAAATAAAATAACTTGGACAGCTTTCTGGGATTTATTATATTAGCTATAAATTTAATCCGCCAAATATTATTTTCTAAAACATTCAAAAAAACAGCAATGGCTCGCTTTATTTGGCCTAAAAAGTAAGCCATATTAACAAAAAAGATGGCTATTGGATAAAAAACTACAAAAAAACCTATTGATAATTGCCTGTATGCCTTTATCATTATTGGCGTATGAATAATCATGTAACATGTCGCAATAAAAAAACTTATAGGAGACATTGATTTACCGGATAATAAAATTGTAAAAAAAAGCATCAAACTCGCTACATAACTGGTTAATTTATAAACTCTATAAGGCTCTTTCATTAATAATTTTCTGCACACGCTAGAAACAGTAATTCCCGTATATCCAGCCTTAACTGACTTTTTAAAAATATCCACTAATGAACAAACCTTGTTGTGGGTCACGAAAATTCCTGGATCATAAAGTAGTTTTCCGAATTTATTCAACTCGCTGCACATTATCGTATCTTCGCCGCCAGCCATTTTCCTAAAAAGCAACAGTTCTTTTTTAGGCCTGTTTTTCATCAAAATTGATTTCCAAAAAGCGCAATTACCGCCTTGGCAGAATATGATTTTTCTGGGATTTTTATATAAAATATTTGCGGGGTCCCAAATCGATAAAAATATTCTAGATAGCATATCTTTATTTTTTGTTAAATCATATCTGCCGCTTATGCCAATAGCATCTGTTGTTAAGCCTTCGTTTATCCTGTATAACCAATCTTTAGGCGCTATGCAATCAGCGTCAATAAAAGCTGCGATCTCTCCTGTTGCCTCTTTAATTCCTCTATCTCGGGCAGCCCCGGCACCCATATTTTCTGGCAAACTGATAATTCTGCAAGAATAATTCTTGGCAATATTAATTGATTTGTCAGCAGAGCCGTCATCCGCGACTATGACTTCGTAATTGCTATAATTAAGATTAAAAATGCTGTCCAGGCATAGTTTTAGCGTCGCTTCGCTATTATAGACAGGAATTATAACAGATATCCTTCTTTCCATTTGTTACTCCGGTATCTGGCTGATAACATATGCTGTGTTAATCTGCAAAATATATCTATCTTATATGCTTCTATTTCTTATGATAAACTTATACCAAATCTTAAAAATTCTGCTTACCCTGTAATCTTTGTAAACAGTGAAACTTCCAGGTTTCCTCGACACCTTATCCTTATAAAGCAACATTTCAAAAAAAGCCAAAATTTTTCTTATTAATTCAGGCAGTGTCTTTATCTCCAATACGCTTTTTAGCAAAAATAAAGGGCGAGAGTGAAATTTGATATATGCCGCCTTGGTAAATTTGTCTATTTCTTCTTGTGTTAATTTTGTCCATGGACGAGGCAATGGCCTGGGTTCAGTAATACCCAGCATATAATCCCTCCAATAATCCATATTAAGAGACCGCATAAGGTCTGCGTAAATAACAGTGGCGGGTTTAGCATTAAATCTCCCAAATTGTATGTAATTTAGATTTAAAGAATTTGCGAATTGCAATGTTTTTTTAATTGTTTCTTTAGTCTCTCCTGGATTACCTATCATAAAAAAACCAAGCGGCTGTATCCCTGTCTTTTTCGTTAATGCAATTGCCTCTCTAACCTGTTCTAATGTAATATCTTTATGGATTGCGTCGAGAATTTCCTGGACACCGGATTCTATGCCATAATAAATCCTATCACAACCGGATTTTTTCATTTTCTTTAATAACTCGCTATCTACGGCATCAACCCGTGTTCGACAAGCCCAATGAAGATCCATGCCTTTCTCGATGATGCCGTCACAAATTTCTATTACCCTTTTACGATCTATGGTAAGCTCATAATCGAAAAAGTCGATTTCCCTTATCCCGTGTTTATAATAACATTCTTCTATTTCTTTCAACACCAATTCGGAACAACGCGGAGAATAAGGCGTCCTGGTAACAGTACAAAAAATACACCGGTGCGGGCACCCCATGCTCGTAATCATTGCGGTAAAATTTTTTCGCTTTGTAGGAAAAGAGGCGTAAATTTCGTTCTGGAGCAAATGACGCGCAGGATTAGGCAGCTCATTAAAATTAAATGAACTGTCAGACGAAGGAACGAGCTTAATCTCTCCGTTATCTTTATATACCAAGCCCGGGATATCTGAAAATCTTTTCATGCCTTCGAATTCATTTAAAAATTTTGGCAGGCTTTCATGAACGTGTTTTACAAATCCAAAATCTATCTCCTTTGGCATAACGCTTTCCTTAGGATAAAGAGTGACTCCAACCCCTCCAATTATCACTGGTTTTTGAATTACGTTTTTTATAAACTTTACCCAAGATAGCGTTTCTTGATATACGTAGGTATTAATGGTAAATCCTAATATATCAGGATTGAATTCTTTTAAAATTTTTGCTGTTTCTTGTTTAGTCAGGCCTAACGCATGCGCATCTATTATTATAACTTGATGCCCATGCTTTTCTGCTATAGAAGCAACCCATGCCAGGCTTAATGGCGGGAACAAACCAAAGAATTTTTGAACCACTCTCAAATTTTCTTCATGCGAAACATAGGAAAATGGATTAAAAATCAGCGCTATTCTCATCGTTGCTTTCTTGGCACAATAAAATTTTCCAGTATCAGATAATCCAATTCCGCCCGATAAAAAGCAGAGACAGCGTCCTTCGGGGTACAAACTATAGGCTCTTCGTGAATATTCAAACTTGTATTAATCAACATGTCATAACCGCTATACATTTTATAGTATTTTAGTATATTATACATTCGGGGGTTGTTTTCTTCTCTGACAAATTGCGGCCGAGCTGTATTATCCACATGAATAATTCCGGGATAGATCTTTTTTGTCTCTTCTTTGCAATTAAAACTAATATTTAGGAATTCCGCCGTATAATCTGCTTTATGTGTATTGAAAAAATATTTATCCCTATGTTCATATTGCAAGACTGGCGCAAAAGGCATAAATTCGGTGCGTTTCAGTTTTTGATTAAGGCGGTCCTTAATAGTGGTGTCTACCGCTTCATAAAATATAGACCGGTTGCCCAATGCCCTAGGGCCGTATTCCATTTTGCCTGAAAAGTGCGCAATCAATTTGTGATTTGCCAGCAGTTTGCCGATTTCCCTTTCTATATTCTCTATCCTTTCATAATAGATTTGCCTATTCCCGTTCAGGATATTCAATATTTCTTTTTCTGAGAAATCCGGGCCTAAGAATAAGTTTTTTATTCTTTTAGGCGGTGGTTTCGTATATGATAAAATTGCGCCATAAGCAAGTCCGCCGTCTCCCATATGCGGAAAGATATAAATATCTTCTACTTCTTTCAAATCCGCTAATTTCTGATTCAGTTTAATATTGGCGAATATACCCCCTGCCAGGACAAGTTTGGGTAAACTTTTCTTTTTAACCCAGTATTTTACGAACTTACAGACTTCTTCTTCCAGCACCCGTTGGGCGGATGCCGCTATATCTTCCCTGGAAAAATATCTCAGGTTGTGATAAATACCCGAATCCACGCTTTGCTTAAGAAAAAAAGGTGTTTTATTAAAACCCTTGTCCCTGAACTGTAATAGCCTTCTCAATAAATGATAAGCCCTATCAGGATTTCCATAAGCCGCGAGCGCCATTATCTTTCCTTCGTGTAGCAATGGATAAAATCCGAGATATTCCGTAATACGGGAATAAAATGTGGCTATGGCTGATAATCCGGATTCATTATAAACAGCGTATCGAAGATGCGGGCCTCTGCCCTCGCTGACAGTAACAGCGCGCGAATCACCCATGCCGTCCATTGTGACAACCAGGGCGTCATGGAATCCTGATGTATAAAAAGCGCCGGCGGCGTGAGCATAATGATGATCTACAAACTTGACGGTACAGTTAAACCCTAATTCTTTAAACTTTTTTTTATATAAAATATACGACAGCCCTACGTCAATCCTTTCAAAAACAGGCATAAATCCGAGTAATGCCTGCCAAAGATAAAACAAGTTAACGCTATAAGAAAAAGTGGACACGTGGGCCCTGATTTTAACATACCATTTATTTACCAGGCGAAGCAAAAAAGGAGGAGTAATCCGCGTGCCCACAATGATTAAACTTACGTCCCCGGGAGAAATATCGAGGCTTTTTAACGCGAGAGAGATAGACATTGAAGGGAATTGCCTGGTAATTTTATCCCTGTTTAACCTCTCTTCATTTATCGCGAAAGATATCTCTCCATCTTTGAAAATGGCTATGCCGGAGTCATGGTTATCTGTTATGCCAAGTATAATCATAAAGCCTTAATCACAGGTTTTTGATTTATTTCAAAAACATATAAAAAAATATTTTTATGGATCCTGCGTTTTGTAAACAGGCTGATATTTGAGAAAAACTTATCGTATATAGGCCTGTTGATTTCTTTTATCTTATCAATAATAACGCCTTCGGCCGGCGTTTGCCATATCTCATCCTCATCTGTTGACTGGTTGAGAACTGTGAAGAATATATAGCTATAGCCGGACAAATCCTCCTTCAGCTGGTTAGACGCGCTTTCTTCGATAAGGCGGCCATCTTGTCCCTGAGAATTAAACGTCCCATGCGGGCCTTTAGACCGGAATTCTTCCGGATACAAATACATAATTATATCTTTCCAATCAACTTTTACGCCCGAGTAAAAAGCCTGAATACCATATAGTACTTCCCTGTCATCAAGGCGACCCCAAAATGAATATACAGGATAAATCCTTCCCACCCTTATCCCGTCTCTTTCGTTATATAATGTGACGCCCGTATTCAGCAATCTTAATTCTTTATCCCCGTTTTGCTGCTTATTCTTGCGATCCAGATAAAACAGTATATCACTTATATCTACCATGTCTACCGAGAACCTTAAACGCTCGTTTGATTCGTCAAATGCGCTGAAATTTTTTCCGATTAATATCGGATCCTCTTTTAAAGGCTTGGCCTGAAGGTTCTGTCCGGCGCCGGATAGGAGGCTATTAAACACAAACAAACAGCAAAACATAGTATAAGCTTTCGGGATCAAGCTAAAACGGGGCAAAGCGCTCCATATGATCTCCAGCAATAAAACAAAAACAAGCGCGTATAAAACAAAGAGCATGATGAAACAATTTATATTATTTCCGCTGACAGCGTAGAAAAATATATTGTAAATAAAAAACAAAAAGATAAATTTAAAACCGGAAAATATCCTGATGCTTTTATTTCTGAAAAAAAATCTGCTGATCAACCATGAAGCCGAGGCTATAAAAATGTTTTGTACAAAAAACCGCGTCAGTCTTCTGTCAAAAAAATTTGCCAGGGTCACATAAAACTCCGCGGGGTTGACTGATTTTATATTTTTTAAAAAAAAGGTAAGAAACCCGTAATGCATCTGATCATTATTATATTTGGCTTGGGTCCAGGGGATAAAAAAAGAATAGTTCCATGTGGCTATGATAAGAAAAAAAACCAGCATAACTGCATAATTAACTCTGTTCTTCCTTATGAAGAAGAGATACGCGTAGAAAAAAGAGAAATAGAAAAACGCGCTCGGGTGGATTAAAACGCTGATATACATCAATAATGAAAAAACCAGGCAGTTAACCCTGTTTGCAAGCCTCATATCCTTAATGAGAAAGAAAGCCGCTAATGTGCATATGGCGGCTAAAGGGATGAATTCAAATTGATTCCTGGAATTATTTACTATGATAGAAAGATTTAATACTATCAGCGAAGCCAATAACCCAAACAGTTCTTTTTTCGTCAAATAAAAAATTATAAAATAAACAGATAAGCTCAAAATAATAAGGAACCAAACCATGCTCATTTTATACACAAAGAGTGTCTTTCCGAAAATATAGAAATTAACAGCAAGATTAAGATTTGTAAACGCGAAACTCAGGTCGCCATTAGCGTTGTTTCTCATGACCAAGTCTTTGATTAGAGATAAGATATATCCTTTTGGGCCGTTATTATAATTATTAACTATGCTGTAGCATATTTGCCCATCGTGATCTACTATAAAAATCTTGTCCGTTATCGCGTATATATACTGATTTACAAAAATGTACGATATAAGAAAAAGGCATGCCAGCCAGCTTAACCAGCTGCCCGTAAAATGTTTGGTAAATAGAGCCCATAAATTTTTTATACTGCTCATCTATTCCGCCAATTGAAAAAAATTAACCAAATAACTTTTAATATCCCAGTGGAATTGAAAAATAAACCTGATAGTGTCAGCTATTCTTAGATTTTTAACCAACACGCTTGCGTATCCATAAAGTTGAAGGATCTCCAATTGTCTACGCGAGAGACTGCGCAGCTCCATTGACTTGCCGATAAGCTTATTATAGTCTCTCCATCTTTTTGAAATAATTTTATATCCTCCTTCGCCGCGCTTAGCCATGGAATAAATTTCAGTTCCCGGATAAGGGACAACGATCCCGAATATGGGGTATTTAGGATTAATATTTACGGCAAAATTGATTGTTTCCATAGCTGTTTGCCAATTTTCATCTGGCAGCCCTAAAAGAAAAAAGCCTTCCATGGGAATCCTGATTTCTTTTAACCAAGACACAACTTGAGTAATCTGTTTTTTATCATTCCCTTTCTTAATCTTTTCTAAGACACCTTCATTGCCTGACTCTATGCCTACTCCTATTCTAATGCAGCCTGCTTCTTTCATTAATTTAAGCAGTTCGTAATCCAAATCCCTCGCGTGAGTCTGGCAAAACCACTTTATGCCTTTGATGTCCTTATCGGCTATAATCCGTTTAAATAATTCGGCCGACCTTGCCCTGTCCGAGCAGAGATTTTCATCCCAAAAATATATTGTTTTTGGCCGGAATATTTTTTGCAGCTGCCTTATTTCTTCTATGATATCCGGCAAAGGCCTGTATCGTACTTTTGAACCAAAAGGCCGCGAGCAGAAAATACACTTGTTTTTACAGCCCCTTGAGGTAAATACGGGATAATAACGCGCCTTCGGAAATTTCGACCAATTTACGGTAGAAAGTTTGTCAGCCTCTAAATAAGGCCTGGGATTGTTAACAATGACATCTTTGCCTCTTTTATAGGCTATACCGGGGATTGTTTCTAAATTTTCAAACTTATTCCTGACCAGCTCTATTATTGTTTCTTCGCCCTCGCCATATACAGCAATGTCAAAAACAGGAAATTCCAAAAGCGTTTCTCCCGGAAGGGCGTTCGCGTGCGAGCCTCCGATAAGTATTTTTACTCCTGGAAATTTATTTTTTATGAATCCGGCCGCATAAGCCGTTCTCTCTATCTCATGAGTAAAAGACGTGAAACCAATGACCGCGGGCCGCAAAAATTCCAATTTTTTTATAGTTTTTATTAAGTTTAAGCGCTCTAATTTTGCGTCTATTATACTGCATTCAACATGGTATTTATTTAGATAGGAATAGATAGCGCCCAACGCAGGGTCAGGATAATTAGGCTTATCATATCTTCTTTCTCTTACATTTTCAGGAGCGACGTTTAGAAATACAATTGACATGGGCGGATACCTTCCTTAACGAATATTATATTTCAATCTATTTCTGCACAACCACCTTACCACAAATAACGCCAATAACCCTTTGAACAATCTGTTGCAGATATTATATTTAGACTTTCCGTATTGCCTCTTCATTATTTTAATAGGTATCTCTTTTATGGAATAACCTGCGTTGTGCAAAAAAGAAATTAAATAAACATGGAACCCTGCGTATAACTTCAAATCATCTATACATTTCCTTCTATAGCCCTGCAGCGAACAACCCACGTCTTTAAAATTTTCATTCAAAATAAGATTCCTGATATAATTCGCTATCTTTGATGAAATAAATTTAATAAAACCATCTCTCTCCAACCTATTGATTCTACACCCGACAACTACGTCGTTACCCTGAAGCTCATTTAAGATTCTTACTATATCTATGGTGTCAATTTGCAAATCAGAATCTATGGTTATGACTTTTTCGCCTTTTGATCTGCGAAAACCTGCGTCTAAAGCTGAATCTTTGCCATGCTTTCTATCGAAACTTATAAGTATTACTTTATTATCACTGGCCTTTATCTTCTGCAGGATATCAGGGCTGTTATCGGTGCTCCCGTCATTTATAAATATTATTTCATAGCTTTCTTCTAAATTATCCATCAGATGGATAATTTTATCGTAAAGAACAGCTACGGTATTTTCCTCGTTAAAAACAGGGATTATTATAGATATGTCCATCTATTTCAGCCGGCAAGCCGTAAATCTAAGGCTTCCGTCGCTCCTGTAAAATTTTTTAAGCGGGTCTATTTCTTTGTTTAATTCTTTCGCGTATATTTTGAAATATTTATTTATTTTCTCATTAGTAGAATTAGTATCCGCTTCCAATATAAAAACAGTGCCCGGGCCGGCATCCTTCATGCAAGAATATATAGACTCCTCCGGAAGATACCCCTTCTGTCTTCTAAAAGCTGCTGCGGATAGTTTTAAATTCGAAAGAAATTGAACCCCCTGACAAAAAGGCTCTTCATGTAAAACAACATTATGAACTTTATTATCTAACAGCCACTGCGTAATAACATAGATATTGCTATTTTTGTTGTCCCGTTCTTCTTTCCCTAATTCGCAGGCTTTAGAGATAGAGTTATTTAAATGCAGGCCTATAAATAATATTACTATTAACAAAGCTATCTTTTGATTAACCTTATTACTCTTATGTATTTCCCATATAGCGATAGCTATAAGAACCTGTAGATAAGGAAGCACAAGGATCAAGTGTCCGGAATTCAATGTGCTGAATGTAAAACTAGAAACAATAAAAATACCTGCGGTTAGGACTAAAACAAAAACAATTCTACCTCTGGGTAGAATTGTTTTTTTTCTGAGGATTATCTTATATGCGAAGAATACTATACAAATCCAAAAAATATAAATAAGCGCGCTGTTCTGCCGCCAGCTTTCATACAGCCTCCCTGCCAGAGCTTCATTCAAATGATCAATGCGCCTTAGTAAATTTGCAAAAAAATGCAGATTATTTATATTTTCCTCTTTTGCCACAATAAAATTGGCCAATATAAAATCCCGGAATAAATTTATTTTAAAATAATGGTACAGTACAGGCAATGCCCCGATAAATAGACAAATGAAGCCTATGCAGCATATTTTTATCCTAAACATCCTGCGATACAATAATAAACCGGTAAAAAATAGGGCTATTATAAACCATATAAAATATCCTCTTACATTAAAACCAAGCCCTAATAAAAACATTCCCAGGTAAAAATATAAATTCCTTTTAGTGTGGGAATATTTTAAAAATAATAAGAGCGGTATCAAAGAAAAGGTAAGTATGCTAAATCCGCACATCCCTCCCATTTTAATTATGGACACAAAAAAACCATTGATAGCCAATAAAAAAGCTGCGATAGCTCCTACGTATTGATTAAAAAATCTGCTTCCGAACCAATAAGTGAAAACTATGGTAATTACGCCGAATAACAACGGCCCTATCCTTAAGGCCTCTGGAGTCACTCCTCCCAGTAAAAGAAAAGGCAGGAGCATATAAGATTCCAAAGCTCCATGCCTGGGCACATAGGACAGAGGAAAATACCTTCCAAAAAAAACAACACCCGTCCCGTCCGGTATATTATTCATTAAAAACAACGTTACAATACCGGTACCCGCTTCATCGCCCTGGACAATAGGCGTCCTAAGAGAAGGGCTTATTTCAAAAAAAATAAATAAAATAACTCCCGGTATAAGCAGGCTGGTTATGAAAATATTCCTCACATTACATTCCCTCTATCTGCTACTCTTAAATTTATTTCTACGTAAATAATCAAAAAGTGCTTTAGCGGCGATCTCGTGCCCTTCTTTTGAAGGATGAACATAGTCATCTTTAAAATTCCGCAATCGCTCCAAAGACTCTTTATCTTTTGGAAAAAAACTATGAAAATCTATGAAATCAATACCTAATCCTCTTAAAACCTGAAGCATGTTTTTGTACTCTTCAGGATCATATTCCTCTACAGGTTTAAGGTAGGGAAATATAGCTGCCAATAGCTGAATATTGTGGCTGTTGCATAAATTTTTAATCTCTCTTAAACATGTAGTGCCTGTCCTTATGCGCTCATCGATAAACTTTTCTTTATCTGCTTTCATTAAAAAGTTATCCAGAGTTACATATAAAAACCTGTAGAAATATAAACGCCTGAAGAAAAAATTATTTATCGGCAATATCCGCTGCAGGCCATAGCCGGAATAATAATATCCGACAAACCCTTCTTTATCTTTATAAGTTATAAGCGTCCCCCTGATGTTGAAGTCATTTAAACATAAACCGACAATTACCATATCCGGATTATACTGCATCCCCTTAAATTTAAGATAGTTAGCATATTGATTAACCTCGTACCCGCAAACACCGGCATTCCAAAGCTCGAATTTATATCCCATTTGAGAGTTGTTGTTAAGCATGTTTTCCAGGCTTCTTACATACCAGTCAAATTCAGTAATTGAGTCGCCTAATACCAATATTCTGAAAACATCTTTCTCTTTTTTAATTTTATATTCCCTGCCTGTCATGCCGTAAGAATTCGCTTCCGGAGACGAGTTAGGGATCTTTTCATAACCTAAAATCGAAGACGAACGAAATTTTGGATACCAGTCGCTCTGATTTAAAGTGTTAATATTCGGGTTATCGCTTTCAAATTTCGACAATTCAAAAGCATTCCTAAAATTATTTTTCTTTGGAATAATATAGAAAATGCCTTCTGCCAAAAATAGAGAAATAATACAAGCGGTTATAAATACCGCTATAATTTTAAATTTATTGTATAGAAAAGCCTTCATTAAAAACCTGCCTATGCGTAATCTTAAAGGTTATGCTTTTTTATATACGCCTGAATACGAAGAAGTCCTGACATCAATAGAAGCAAGAAACTCATTGAAAACTTTAATACGCGCCTGCCGTAATTGATGGTTATTATCACCGTATACAGAGCTCCAATTTTCGCCATTATTCGGGTCTAAAATAGCGTCAAATTTATCAGGATTTTTTTGCATAAAGCTGTTACATCCTATGCAGCACTCGCTAGGTGAATGAACCCATGAAATAAAATCTTTGTTTCGTTGTATAAATTTCAGGGTGTCATCGAAATCTTTGTCTGTTTCCCCGGGAAATCCTATAATAATAGCTAATATTGTTTCTATTCCCGCGTTATGAGTATCTCGTATCACTTTTTCCGCGGTATCCATCCTGAATCCTTTTCCTATTCTATCGATGATCTTTTGAGAACCGCTTTCCAGGCCGTAACCCATACAATTGCATCCTGCCTTGGCCATTTTTTTAAGTAGCGCGCTATCCATCTCTTCCCGTATAAGCGCCATACCGCCCCAATTAATTTTCAGGCCGTTTGCGATTATTAAATCGCATAATTCCGAAACCATATCGATATTTAAATTTAACGCCGTATCGTCAATATCGAATTTATGCAGTTTCGGAAAAAGATTTATTTGATGCGTCATTTCTTCGAAAATATTTTTTGCGCCCCTTGAGCGAAATGTTTTCCACGTAACCGCAGTATTGCAAAAAACACAGCGCCGCAGGCACCCTCTGTAAAATGTCATAGGAAGCGCATTCCGATTATTATAATTTGCAAGATTAAAACTGGAATAATCAGGAAAAGGCAGCTTATTTAAATCTTTGATCTCGTCTCTTGAGCCGCAATCGGTAAAATCGCCGTTTATTTTTATTATTGAGCCGGGGCAAAAATCTATCTTATTTTTAGCCTCATATATAGCTAAAAAATCGGCGAATGTTTTTTCGCCCTCCCCGTAAATAACCGCATCAACCGCATTATGACGAATCAGCTCTTCCGGAGAAAAACTGCATTCCGGGCCGCCTAAAACTATAATCCGGCCGGGGTCTTTTTGTTTGATCGTCTCCGCTAATGCCAGACTGAAATTCCTGGTGGTAGCCCAGGTAGAAAACCCTATAATCCGAGGATCATTGCTCAGTATTTTATCCGCCAAAGAATCAATAAAATTGTCTTTGTCGGAAATAAACCTTTCAAAAAATACCCTATCGTTCCATTTTTGTTCATTTTCCTGATCCGGCCATGAAAATTCCGCGTTTAAATCCATGACACAAACATCATGATGCCTGCTTCTTAAGTACGCGCAAAGGTAAGCCAATCCGATTAAAGGCGATCTTTTAAAAATCGACGGCGCTAAAACTAAATTTATTTTCATATCTGCCTCTCGATAAGATTATGCGACTCATAAGGGCAGAATTCAGCCGAACATATATTAGGCTCTTTCAGTAAAACAAAACTGTCGCTGCAGATATTCCCTAAAAAATTACTGCTCTGGCTGCACGGAAAAACTTTTCCAGTCGGTTTAATCATTGCGTAACGATGGCCCGCTAAACAAGGCTTGCCTCTGGGAGATTTATTCTGCGCTAAATATTCAAACTCATCTTTGTGCATATCTGTTATCGCGCCTATTCGTTTTTTTTCTTCCTGAGTGCTGGTAACTTTAACCTTGCCGCCATTATCTCCGCCCCGCAAAGGAACAACAGAAAAATTTAAACCGCTTTCATTAATCCTGCGCTTATAATAATCTACTTTGTCCATTTGCATATGGTAAGCGACGAAAAAGACCATTTTATTTCTTATCCATTTTTTTAACTTTACGGCTTTGGCCAGAAAATTATCGAAATCCGCAAATAAACTATGAAAAGTAGGCGTGATCTGAAATCTCTGAGGATCAATATCCCTCTCTAATATTTCTTCAGTTTCCCAGGAAAAATTTGTGCATACAGTGATTGTATGTTTGACTGAGATTTTCTGTGCTATGTCAAAAAAATCCGGGTAGGTGCTGGGCTCGGCTCCGGAAATATACATATTGCATGAGCCGTACCTTTCGTATATTTTATTCCATATCCCCATCCATTCTTCCGCGCCGAGCGTCAGGTCTCCGGGAGAGGTATCATTCCATCTGCCGCAGTACGGACAGCGGTAATTGCAGGTGTAACAGATTTCCCAGGAAAATTCTACAGGCTTATCGTTTTTTAACATCTACCCTCTTTAACGGAAACATCTTTTTCCAGCAAAAATACCCATTCATTGCATTTGCAAAACTCAGCTTTGCACGGCAAAGCACTATCTAATAATTGAAAATTATCGTCATAAAAATCCCCGACAGCTTCCTCTAGTCCATTGCCGCACCTTACTACTTTACCATCAGGATGAATTACCCCATAGTATCTCCCGGCATTGCATAACCTTCCTTTGAAATCATTTTTTGGAACAACCTGGTATTCTTCTCCGCAACGACTACCTATAGCTCCCTTGATAATATCTAGCTCTTCTTGAGTATAACCTGCGGGATATTCAATTCCGTTATGCTTCCCCCAAAACGTCGTAACCGAAAGCGAAATACCCTCTTTGACAAATTTATCTCTGTAAAAATTTATAAACTTAATTTGCTGCGGGTAAGCAAGGTAAGAAACGTTACTGCAGAATCCTCTTCTCTTTAAAAGTATCATCTTATCTAAAAAAGTATCAAAATCAGCAAAGATGGGATGGAAAGTAGGTATTACCTTAACTCTGTTAGGATCCAATCGCTGCGCAAAATCATCAATATTACCGGAAAGATTAGAGGAAATGCCTAAAGTATGCGCCTTAGACAGCTCAAACGTTAATTCATTAAAGCCCGGATAGATAAAAGGTTCTCCGCCTAAAAGCTCTATATGTACCGAACCATATTTATTATGTATGTTAGCCCAATATCTTAATAACTCCTGTATGGAGGGGTATTTATCACGCCTTGATAAATCCTGCCATCTTCCATGCCACCAGCAATAGGGGCAACGGTAATTGCATTTATAATGCATGTCCCAGGAAAAAGAAATTCTCGCTTTATCTGTCATGCCGACCTTTTCCTTTCGCTTATGGGTATTATATTTTATTAACGCTTGTTGTTTAAAAAGCTTTACTTTCTCATAACTTGCGCCAACTTTAATAGATAAAGAAAGCGCTTTTTCACAAAAAACCTCAAATCTCCTGACCCTTTCTAAATAATTATTCTTGCCATCTATGCTTTCCCAAAAACTGCTATGAGGATTCGGAGTAACTCCGAATTTTTCAGCGTATTCGTATAAATAAGTGCCTTTATCTATATAACAGAATGACTCGCTCGGAAACACCTCGTTAATATATTCTTTATTTTTTATTATAAAATCTAATGTCTTTTGAAAATCTTCTTCTGTCTCTGTTGGGAAACCTACCATAAAATTCAAATCTACATTTATCCCTGCGGCATGAGTATCCCTGATCACCCTTTCTGCATCTATAATCTTAAATTTTTTTCTCATGTCATCTAAAACTTTCTGAGAACCGCTTTCTATGCCATATATGAGGCGATAACAGCCGGCTTTTTTCATATTCGTCAAAAGCTCCGGGGTCATTTCAGGCCTGATAATCCCCTGGGCGCACCATTTAATCGCAGGTATTTCCTTTTTTCCCGCAGCTTCCCTTATCAGACTACAGAGTTTATATAATTCTTTTATGTTCCCATTGATTAAGGGGTCATAGAAAAATATATTGTTAACATTTGTAAAATTTTCTAACTGATATTTTATCTCCTGAAAAATCCTTTCTCCGCTCATCGAACGATATGTATTCCAAAATGTTTTCACTGTGCAATAAGCACAATTTTGAAAGCAGCTCCTGCTGGATAAAAAAGGCAGGGTATCCGGCTGCTCATACATAGAAAGAGAAAAATCTCTGAAATCCGAGAAAGGAAGGCTGTTCAAATTTTTAATAGAAGGCCTATCGCCGCAATCTATAAAAGTATTATCTTTTTTTAGAAGGGCTCCTTTACAAAAATCTACCTTGCCATCTCTTTCAATTATATCTGCCAGTTCAACTAACGTCTCATCTCCTTCTCCGATTACAACAATATCCACAGCAGGATCTGCTATAAATGCTTTTCCTTTTAATTCTCTTAAACATTGAAATCCGCCAAAAATAATAATTTTTTTTCTGTCAATTTCTTTTATCCTTCTGGCTAACAACAGGCTTATGAGCTCGTTGGGGAAATAAACCGAAAACCCTATTACAGAAACATTAGCTGATAATATATTTTTTACCGCCTGATCTATCATCTCTTTATTTTCTGAAGTAAATTCCGATATGTAAGCCGGGTCTGCCCAGAATAAATCCTCTTCTTTCCGCCATTTAGTTTTGTATTTTTCTTTGCATTTGCGATAAAAACCATTGTTCAAATCAAAGACAGAAACATTGTGCGTTTTTTTTCTTAAGCACGCGGAGAGCATTGCTATAGCCAGATGAGGCCGCTCTCTTGACCAGGCAGGGGCTAAAACCAACGCTGCATTCATTTGATCTCCTTATTAAAAATCGTTAGCATACATTGGCGTCTTCTCCTACTAAATTATCATATTCGTTGCACGGGCAAACATCTGATTCGCATGGCAACGGCTCTTTAAAAAGTTGAAAATCTCTACTTAGGATGCTGCCTATTAATTTATCCGCAAGCGGTCCGCACCTCACTACGCTCCCATCCCCTTGTATGCTAGCATACGCATGGCCGGCATTGCATAGCTTGCCCCTGGGACTTTTTGCGTTTAGGTGGTATGACAGCCTGTCAACGTCTCCCATGTACGGCCGCATCATCTCTTTTTCTTCATCACTATAAGCACCCGGGTATTTCTTGCCTTCATGTTCTCCCCAGAATGCCGCCAACGCAAAATTTATTCCCGTTTCTTTAAAAACTTTGCTTAATCTATCTATCTGTTTCATTTGAGGTGGATAAGCGAGAAAACATACGCCGGACTTGAACCCCGCGTTATTCAATATGCGAGCTTTCTTTATGACTGTCTCCAGATCTATAAAAGAGACATGATAGTTCAGGTCCAGATTTACCCTATCCGGACTTATCTCTTTTACAAAACGCTCAACATCTCCTGATAAATTCGTAGTTATTTTCACTAAATGGACACTGGAAAGCTTTTTAACCAGCTCTATAAAATTAGGATAAATGGACGGTTCCCCTCCCACGATTTCTATTTTAACCTCTCCGTATTTATCATAGATCCTATTCCAATGGACCATCCATTCATCAGGAGAAAGATAAACGTTGCGTTTTTTCATATTCGCCCACTCTTTATAAAACCAGCAATAAGGGCAGCGAAAATTGCATTTATAATGGATATCCCAGGAAAATTTTACCATCTGATTTTTTGTCAAAAATTATCCCCCCATAGGATATTAATGTCCTCATGATTACCGTTCCCCCTGTGGATAACATGCGACTTGAAGTCATTGACGCAGGAAGGATTAGCCCTCAAGCAGTGCCTAAAACAAGAGCTGGTGCCGTCAATCAGGGATTTCCTCAGTTTCTGGTAATAAGGCCCGTTCCAGATGTCCATAAAGCTCTTGCCTTCGGAGAGGACTTCGTGACAATCCTCAGAGGCATCGCAAGGCAATGCCTGGCCTTGAGCATCAAACATTATTTGACTAAACGGCTCACGACAGATATCTGGCTTGGGATAATTAGCTAGGCCGAAGCGTGGTGGCAGGTCTATCTTAATGTTTAATTTGCCTGCCAGATCCCCTGCTTCATCAAGCATCTTATTGGTCAAATCCTGCTTAAAAAAGCAGGAAAGATATTTTTGAGCAGGTATATAAATATAATTATAGTAGCAGATTACCTTATCTACGCCCAGTTCATTTGCTAAACGCACAAAATCAGGCAGATTTTCAATATTAAGAGTAGTAGCTACGAAAATAAGGTTGATCTGCGGCTTATCCTTACTTTTCCGGCTGGCTGTAAGATGCTTTATAGAATCTATAATCTCCTCGAAATTATCCATACGGGTCATTATTTTATGCAGCGCCGCGTTGCTTGCATGCATGGAAACATGTATAGTGTAGCGACTTTTACCATTAATAATCTTCTCCCTCGCCCATGGCACTAACGAAGAGCCGTTGGTAGAAAAGAATTTTTGAACATGGGGAAAACTATTGTCAAAGAATTCCAATATCCTTTCAGATTCAGGAAGCTGGAGATATTCTCCAGAGCCTGTCAATATAAGTGTCTCGCAGTTATTAATAGCCGGATATAAGGTCTTTTCAAACCGCTGACGGTGCGTTTCCAGGTTAAAAAATTCATATGACAGCCCGCGAGAGCAAAAAACACAGCTTGAATTGCAAGGCCCAGCTGCCTGTATAAAAATTGCCTTTGGAGTAGAGCCTAAGGCTATCTTATGCGAGTTATATTCATCATCGTTATTTATGGAATTGGCGCTTTGTTCAGGCTGAGAATCTTTGGTTTGCGTAACTATTAAACGCTCCTGTTCTTTTTTTTCTCCGAATAATTCACCCTCATCGCAAGGGCAATATTCAGCGTCGCATATTAATGGCCCATCCAATAGCTGGAAACCCTGATCAAGAAAATTACCCAATAACATCTTTTCCCCGATCTGACCGCACCTGGCGACCTTGCCGTCAGGGAAGATCAGGGCTGAGTTATAACCTGCGGGACAGCAGGAATCTTTTTTTCTTATCTTTTTCAGCCAGGATTCATCCACGCCCAAAAATTCCTTTTCCTTCTCGCTATAAGCAAAAGGGTATTCCTTATCCTGATATTTACCCCAAAAAGGTATAACCTTGGGTTTTTCCCCTATAGAATCAAATTGTCCGAGGATAAAATCGAGCTGCTTTAAAAGAGGGGGATAAGCTACAAAATTTATACAGCCTAAAAATTTATGCTCTCTTAAAAATTTCACTTTCTTTAAAAAAGAGCCTGTGTTCTCGAAATTCGGCTGCAGGCTGGCGGATACAGAAACCTTTGACGGGTCTATCCTTTTAACAAAACTATCCAGGTCCCCGGAGGTATTGGTGGATATATTGATAGGATAATGCACCGAGGAAAGCTTCTCTATCAGTTCTATAAAATTCGGGTAGATAAAAGGTTCTCCGCCCGTAATAAGTATATAAGAGCGGCCATATCTATCATAAATCCTATCCCAATAATTCATCCATTCATCAGGAGATAAATAGATGTTTCTTTTTTGATACTCCAGCCACTTGCCTTCAAAAAAACAGTAAGGACAGCGGTAATTACAGCTATAGTGGATATTCCATGTAAATCTCACTTCAGGCTTCTTGGCCTCTGACATGTTAAAAAACCTCTCTTTCATCAGTGTAGCGCGCTTTATGAGCATCGAAATTATTTACCGCTGAAGGGTTTACTTGCATACAACGATTAAAATAAGGGCAATTTTTCTCCGCGAAACTTTTTCTTACGCCCTGATAAGCAGCGCTGTTCCATATCTCGGAAAAATCCTTTGCGTCTATGCTGTCAATATGCTTACTCGATTTTCTGCATACTAGTACCCGGCCCAGGGTATCAAGTATTACGCTGCTCCATGGCGCGCGGCATAAGCATAAATCTTGGCTGTTACCCTTTCCGAAAGATGGTAAAATATCTATTTTCAGATCCATGCTTTTAGCTGCCTTTATGGCCTCGTTGATCGCTTTATTTGCAGCCGGCTGCCTGAAATAACAAGAAAGATAATGCTGTATTTCATTATAAATAGAGGAGTAGCGGCAAATAACCTTATTAATCCCTCCTAAATCAGCTGCGAGCCTTACCATATCCGGCAATTCCTCGATAGTTAAAACCGTGGCTGTAAACAGTATATTTATCTCAAGCTTATGAGGATCGGCCCTTGTCCTTAATAAATAATTCAAATTGCGAAGAATATCTGACATATTATCAATCCTTGCCATAACATTGTAGCGTTCCCGGCTGAAAGCAGGCAATGAAATATTGATAACAAACCTGCTTTTAAGAGACGCTAGTTTTTCGCACATAGCTGGAGAAAAGAGATATCCTTTGCTAGCAAATACCTTGGTTTGATTAGGTAGTTTTTTATCAAAATATTCCAAGACATCCTCGGATTTATCAAACAGCAAAAATTCCCCATCCCCAAAAAATATAATCTCCTCTGCTTTTGCCATAAACGGCATGACTTTTTCCTCAAAACGGGCACGAAATACCTTCAAAGAAAACAAATCACAATCTCTATTTTGCTCGTCAAATATAAAAGCATAAGAAAAAGACCCATTAGCCTCTATAAAAAATTGCTTAGGCGTAGAATTTAAAACTAATTTCCTGTTATTAAACTCTGCATCGTTGAGACTGGAATTGTCTTTGATGCCCAGCGCAGAAATATTGCCGGCGTTTTTATTCCCCTGGCAGACTTCTCTGATCGCAGCTGACTTTTGAATCAAAGAAATCGCCTTTTTCAGCTTATTCATCATATTTTTATCAAAATCAAACAGAGGGTCGTTTTCGCCTGCTTTGACAAGATAAAATTGCAGCCTGTCTTTAACGTGTCCGTTCAGGCGGTTAAGTTCAAAATATTTCAATAAATATTCAAGGGCATTTTTTATATCCTTTTTCTGCTCATAATACATATAGAGATTAAAATACTCATCCATATCTACGGAGGTCTGCACCCCGCAGCCTACATCTATACTTAACGAAGACGCCAACCGTGAAAACTCCCGGCATCTCCGCAGGCGTTCAGGATAGGTATTTGTTCCATCAGCGTTCTCCCAGAATAAGTGATTGGGCGGATTCGGCTTTATGCCGAATTCTTCCAAGTGCCCCGCCAGATAGCTGAACTCCTCTATGGCGCAATAAGTGCGGCTGGGATATGCCCTGTCAAGAACCTCTGAATTCCTCCTGATAAACGCCAGGGTTTCTTTAAAATCCTCCTCTGTTTCTCCGGGAAATCCAAACATGAAATTGCCCGTAACGCAGATGCCGGCCTTATGCATATCTTTAATAATCCTATCGGCATCTTCTATGCGGTAATGCTTTTTCATCAAAGCCAATACCCTCTGGGAACCGGACTCAATTCCGAATATTATATGTTCGCATCCTGAATCCTTCATTTTTCTAATAACGCTGTTATTCATCTCCGGCCTGATAATCATATTTGCGGACCATTTGATGTCTAAGTGATTTTTTATCATCAAATCGCAGAATTCAACAAGGTATTCCATGTTACCGTTAAACATCAAGTCTATAAAATCAACGTGGCCAAGGCGCGGATTTGTCTTGCCTTCGCGCATCTTGTGGTATCTTATCTCATCGAATATCCTTTTACCGCTCATAGCCCTGTATTTAGGCCAAAACGCCCTTGAACTGCAAAAAGCGCATCTCTGCACGCATCCCCGGCTCGTCATAAAAACAATATGTGTGGAATCATCATACTTTGATAACGGTAAATCCGTAAAATCCATAAAAGGCAATATATCCAGGTTTTCTATGAGCTTTCTGGGCTTTGTATTTATTACCCCCCCTTCTTTCTTGTAAGATATCCCATCGCAAGAAGAGATATCCTTTCTTTTCCAAATAAGATCTGCCAGTTCTGCGAAAACAACTTCACCTTCTCCTGGTATAACCACGTCAACGCAATCATTATTTAAAATTTCTTCCACTAGTCTTTTATCGAAGAACAAAGGCCCGCCAAAAACAATAACAATATCCTTGTTGATGTCTTTTATCATCCTTGCTACTTTCAGGCTGGATATCTTAGAGGCGGCATTTAAAGAAAAACCCGCGATCTTTGGCCCTGCAGCTATCAATTCATTCACATATTTTTCTATAGAACCTTTATTATCTTTAAAAAATTTATCTACGCTTTCTTCTTTATACCACGAAAAACTCTGTTCCCATGCCCAGGAATCCTTATAACAAGATGCCCTGTTAAGATAAAGTTTTATATTCAAATCAAAACAGGATACTTCATGGCCTGCTTCCTTCAGGCAGCCTGATAGCTGCACCAATGCTAGCGGCGGATCATATGTTCCCCATACTGGGCACTGAATAAGGGCTATTTTCATATTCTTAGTTTACTGAGTAAACAATAAATACAGGTTTTCCATCTTTCTGATAAAAAATCTTTTCTTCTGACACATTTTTGTTCATTTCGCGAGCAATTCTCGCGAAGGTATCAAAACGATCCATATTCGTAAATATAGGCGCATGAAATATATATCGATATGAAGGATTAATAAAATATTCCCTGCAGTTTTCAATAAAACTCACATCCTCATCTCCCTTGCCGTAAGGGAATGCTCCAACAGAACCGTAAAACACTTTTGACTCTAATACGCCATCTCCCAGCGCAATAAGATTATGCTGCATGCCCCAATCGCATAAAATCGGTTTTTTTATTTGCTGCGTTTTAAGCCAATCTGCCAAGGCATATATCGCATCGGAATTATTTCCTATGCCCCCCGTATATTTAAAATAATACTGCCAATCGAAAAGAATTTTTATATTGAGTAGCATAATTAGAGAAAATATACAAACTGCCAAAAAGCTTAGATATTTATTTCTTTTTGCGAAATCCACCAATGCTACAGCGATAGTTATCATAAGAAAAGGATACAGGATAAATAAATGAGGCCCATCCAGCCTGGAAGGAACTAGGGGGCTTAATACCATAATTATTAAGATCAATCCGCATAAAAACAATATGCGCTTTTTTGAAAAAAAAGATCTCTTGAATAAAAATGATAAAACTAGCCATAGAAAACCGGCATAAAAAGTCCACTTGAGCATATTATTTACAGGGGTCTTTGCAAATGGTTCTGGATAATTCCAGCTGCGGTGAAACCAGCTCCCTTGTTCCATAAATGACCATTGACCGCTAATATATTCGGAAAGAATTCTAAGTCTGTGTAAAAAATTATTAACATAGTGTTGATTATCCGCATTGATAACGGGTAAGAAAAAAGCATCTATAACAAAACGCCATGTTGAAAATCTCGTAGTAAAATTGTACACAATAAATAAAATGCTGCCCAAAGAAAATGCAACAGCCCCGACTAAAATATATATCGTTTTTTTTCTTTCTAATAGCGGGCATATTCTACGATTATACATTAATCCCAAAATTAGCAACGCAACAACAAACCAGGCATACCATGCCCGTATAGATAAACCAATACTTAGAAAAAATACCCCGCATATAAAATAGCTGATTTTTCTTTTTTGGTACCAGGTAAAAAAACATAATAATACAGCCATCATGGCAAAGTGAAGAATAGAAGCGCTGTTAAGCCCTAATTTACTCTCCAGCAGAAATACAGGATTAATGACTAATAAAACAATGGACAATAAAGCTGTCTTTGTGTCAAAAAAACGCTTAATGAAGAAATAAAGCAGGATCAAGCCTAATGCCCCAGCGAATATTGGCACTAATCGTATTGTGACTACATTTACACCAAATAACGACAGAAAAGGCAGCAAGAGATAACTCTCCATTGCAGCTTCGTAGTCTACCAGCATCAAAGGAAAATGCGTATTGAAAATTTTAACGGATGGAATAAATGGCCCTATTTTTTTTATTATCTGCAGGGTTCCGCATACAGCAAACGCCTCGTCATCATATAAGCCAGGTAGCGTTATATTTAACACCTCTAAAAATAAGTATAAAAAAATAAGAGTAAATAATATTAACCTTGGATTTCTATATAAATTTTTTAACAATGGCTCTAAATTCATAATATGTCCCTGAAACTAATTAGTTCTATATTTGATTCTTCTATAATTTTTCTTATATCGCCTGAGGTCAAAGCCCTTAATTCTCCCTGCCAATCATAATTCCAATGTTTGTAAAGTTTATACTCCTCATCATACTCTCCCGGATGGCATATTAATTCTGCTATGCCTCGTTTAAAAACACTCAATGTCTTTTTAATATCCCAGGTGTATAGCTGCCCGCTATTCATAAATCCAAAAAAATAATCTGTCCTAATAAAGTCTCTGTATTCTGGATTAAATTTTGCCAAAAAACATAACAAATCAAGAAAACAAAATTTAATATATCTATGCCACTTAATATTATAAAAACTTATTTTTTCTCCCGGATAACGAATAATTTTTATATTATACTTCTTGGCTAATTTTATGACAACAGCTAATACGCCTGGCAGCATATGTATATGTCCGTGGCTGTCAATATGCGTTATGCACAGGCCTTTCTCCAATATTTTCCGCATTTGAGCATCGAATTCTTTTTCAACTTCAGCATAGTCAATTTTTCCAAGGCTATAACGAAATATAAAATTCCAACGCGATTTCAGAAAACATCCGTCTTTGTCCACCAGGCTCGGAATATCTTCTTTTTTAAGAACAGGCCTCTCTTCAGTCAAGCAAAGATGTATCCCAATATCCAGCCCTGAGTTTACTTTTGCCAATTCTACTGCATTATCAAAATATCTTCCTACGGATAATAACGAAGCGCTTGTTACCACCCCTTCCTTAAAAGATTTGATAATGCCCCTATTGACTCCTTTAGTAAGGCCAAAATCATCAGCATTAACAACCAGGAATCTGGCAATTTTTTTATTTTCTTTTAAATACATAATAAAATAGGCACCATGCGCTCAATAACAGCTGTTTAAACAGGCGCATAGACCTTATCCGCCGCAAATAAGAAAAAAATACCCTGGGCCTGAGATAAAAATCCAGCAATGTTTTTTTTCTTGTAGACACCAGGTAATCATCCGTTAAGCCAAAAGGCCTGAAAACGAGTTCAAAACAGCTCATCTTTTCAGTATCGTTATCTAACCTGCCGTAAGACCTTATGTCTTTCCATATTCTAGAGCCATGATATGGAGTAAAAAAGGTTATAGAAACATCATCTATGCCGAGGCCTTTTATAAACTCGCTTGTATCCAATAAAGAATTCTTGTCCTCAGAAGGATTCCCCCACATGAAAAAACATTTAATTTTTAAACCTGCCTTTTTTGTGAGGGCTATCGCGTTCTTTATCTGGCTTATCGTAATGCCTTTTTCATATAAATCCAGGATCCTTTGGCAGCCGCTTTCAATCCCATACGATATCTGCCAGCATCCGCCGGACTTGGCTATCCGTAAGGATTCTCCATTAACGCTGTCTATCCTGGCCAATGCGCTCCATTTAACCTTAAGCTGTCTTTTTTTAAATAGACATGCGATTGATTCTAATCTTTCTTTAGAAACCATGAAATTATCGTCTTCAAACATTATATCGGTTATGCCATAGTCCTTATTCAAAATACAGGCCATCTCTGTTATGTACTCAGCGCTATGTATGGTTACGCGATCCCCGAATACTTTCTTATCGCAAAATAAACACTTTCCAAAGCACCCGCGGGAAGATATTAAAGAAAAGCCGCGCCTGCCTGCCAAGCTTTGAGCCGGTAATCTGTAAAACTTTTTTATATCGGGCAATAAATCGAATGCGGGATAAGGCAGGCTATCCAGATCCTTTATCCTATTGCGCGGAGGAGATAATAGGATATCCTTATCCCGTCTGGAAACAATGCCTTTGACAGCGCTCAAGTCTTCGTCCCTATTTAAAGCCTGCATCAGTTCTACGATAGTATCCTCCCCTTCGCCAATCACTCCCATGTCAAAAGACCCGTATTCTTCCAATGTTTCCTTAGGCAATGAGCTGACATGGCATCCGCCCATTATAATCTTGATAGCAGGATCCATCTCCTTTATGCCGGAGGCTAATTCATAAGCGCTTTTTATCGCCATAGTAGCCGCGGTTATGCCTACATAGGCAGGGCGATAAGACATTATCAAGCTTATTGTTTGATTTAAATTGAGTCCTGTAGCTTGAGCGTCAACGATAGCAGTGTCAAACCCTTTTTTTCTTACGGTTCCGGCAAGATAACATAATCCTACAGGCGGTTCATTGCCTCCGGCATATCCTAAAGAGCCGTAACGCCTGGTAAAGCTCAGCGGTGGATTTACAAAAATTATTTTTTTATTATTTGTGGCATACATAGAGTATGTGCGGATACAAGTATCCTTTGCGTAAATCAAAAACGTTGGTACTAAATTTACATTCTTTAAGAAGACTGGTATATTCTTTTTTATCCGCAAAATATAGCCCGTCCGCTGATGTTAAACCCAAAACCCTGGCCGCAAAAAATTCCTGAAAAAAAGCGAATAGATATTTGAAACTGAAGTCCTTGTCTATATCTTTAATGATTAATAAACCGCCTGGCTCTAAAAAATTATACATCCTTTCCAGTAGTTTCTTTTTCTTGGAAAAATCAAAATAAGATAAGACATCCAGAAGGGTTATGCATCTTGCCTTTGGCAACGTAAGGCTGTCGGAACTGATATCCTTTTCCTCGATATTAATGCCGAGTCTGCCCTTGACGCTTTCCCTTGCAACATTAACTTTCCTTTTATCTATATCAAAACCAAACAACGATCTTTTGCCATGCTCTAATGTTAACAAATTCAACAAAAGAGCTGTCCCGCATCCCAAGTCCACTATATTGCCTTCTCTTGGTATAAATTTTTCTATTTTATCGAAAGGGCAGGTTTTAAACCGCACAAAGTTATATATCCTTGTCCGAAAATCCGTCTTATCATATATTTTTTTTATTTTGTCATACATGGACTTCTTTTTAGAAAATAGCGTGATCTCGGGATAAAACCTTATCATCTCGCACAATATCTTGCAAATAACGGAAGGCGTGGACAATCTGGAGATCCCGTAAGTCCTGAATTTATATTCAACGTTTACTTCCTTTATCGAAACTCCGACCTTTTTTGCCTTTGCCAGAAATTCCGCATTTATAAATGACCCCTCTGCCCTTAACTGGACATCGTTTAAAATCTCTCGTTTAAATATCTTTAATGCAAAATTTATATCTTTAATCCCAAGGCGGAATATAAAATTTATTAAATTATTATATACCCATGAATAAAATACCCTTAATAATGACTCCCTGCTGCCGATTCTGGAGCCTATTATGATATCTGATTCAGAGATTAAAGGCAGTATCTCTTTTAACCGCGATAAATCAAACGGCAGGTCAATATCAGTATAGATAATTATCTCTTTGGTAGCGCTGGAAAAACCTGTTTTTAATGCCCCGCCTAATTTTCTATTTTTATCGTGATGGATGACTTTTATTCTATCCCAGAATTTTGAAAGGTTATCCGCCAGCTTGCCTGAACCATCCGTAGATGCGTCGTCTACGATAATGATCTCATAGTCCTCAGTTAATTCCCCCAGAATAGATTTTGCGGCATCTATCGCACTAGGCAAATATTCTATCTCATTATACATTGGAAAAATTAAAGAAATCGATTTGTCTATCATTATCAATGTTAGTTTTTAAAATAATTTTTCTTTAAATAGTGAAAAATTTGTTCAGCAGCTATTTTGTGACCTTCTATATTTGGATGAACGAAATCGTCCGGAGTTTCTCGTAAACCGTAAAAATCTAATCCGTAAAAATAAGGGTGCAAGTCTAAGTAGTCTATATCTAGATTTTTTAGCACTTCTTTAATATCATGATACGTTCCGGTTTCATAATCATCATAAGCAATTAGCGGTTTAAAATATGGAAAAATAACGCCTACTAATACGCTATTTTTTTTGCCACAGCTATCCTTTATCTTCTTTAAGCAATATAATCCCTCTTCTTTTCTGTCAGTCAAAGAATTCTCTTCCTTTCTGTATTTAGCATATAATGCGTTTTCAAGACGAATTACAAAAAAACGATATAAAGCAGAATGACAAAATAAAAATTTGCTCATAAAATAACGCGATAATATGGGAAAAGGATTATAGTATTCAATAAGATTATCCTTGTCTTTATAAACAATGGGGTTCCATACTTCAAAATCATTTATACAAAAACCTATTAAAACCATATCAGGGGAAAGATTGATTCCTTTTTTTTCTAAATAATTTAGATACTGCCTTACGCCTATTCCCGGCAAAGCTGCATTTAAAACCTCAAATCTACTATTTTTAAAATCTACCTGGTTGAGCATATCCTCTAATATGCTAGGATATAAATTATTAGCAGTGATTGAGTCTCCGAGAACTAAAATTCTATAAACACCTTCCTTCTTTTTAATGGAATATTCTTTATCAAACATACCTAAAGAATTAATTTTAGGAGAAGAGTTCGGAATTAACTCATAACCAGTAATATCTGACGCCCTGTAGAATGTTCTCGGATTGTCTTTGTAATTAATAAATCGAAGATACTTATTTAGCCCATTACTAGGAATCATTCGAAATGTTACTTCTAAAATTAACGCCGTTAATATTATGCTTAAAACAGCAATGATAATGTTTTTTTTCATAAAATTTACTACGCCTTAGTAACTTTATATTTATTTTTTAAGCAGTTCATTATAAACATTTTCCGCCATTATCTTATAACCATTGGCATTGCAATGGCCGTCTTCAGCAAAATAATCTTCGCGTCTGTATCCATCAACAGCCTGTTTTTGCCTGAAAACAGCTTCATTGTCAATAAAGGTTATTTTAGCGCGATCTACTATTTCTTTTAACGTATCGTTAGGCCAATTAAGGGTATAATTCAATAAAATCAATCTGATATTTTTTGAGGCGAGCAAGCTAATAATATTTTCTAAATCATATTTTAACGTCATTTTAAAAACATCCATATCATTATATTTCGGGAGGCCGTGGGTCAACAATGCACTGACCATCTCATTGTCAGGATTCAAACCATGAATCAACTTCAACTCTTCCAGCGCTTTGTCTTTTTCCTCTACCCTGTAATATGCATTAAACAGGCCTTCATGGGAATTTTCATCCAATGGGTTTATCTGTATAGATTTTTTAAACATTTCTATGGCTAAACGAGTATAAGGCTTTTTACCCGGATCCTGAAACCTATTCAAGTATATAAAGCCCAGCATATAATAAGCGTTATAATCATAAGGATTTAATTCTATAGCTTTTTTACACTCATTCACCGCAGAATCTATTTTAGTTTCTGCGTCATAAGCCCTTGCTGCTTCCACGTGTTCTGCTGCTTTTTTCTTCGATTCTTCCGAAATATCTGTTCTGATATTTTTATCTATTTGCGATTCAAAAACTTTATTTTTATTACAGCCATCTGTCTTGCATGCGATATTGCTGTAAACAGTAGCTATAGCTGATCTGAAAAGCTTATAGCTTCGCATGCGGCTTAAAAACGCATCAATGCGGCAAAGATAAGTCTTTAAAGACTTATCTTTAAATAAGAAATAATTACTATCAACAAAATTAGAGCTGTTATTGCACCCTATTAATACAATAACTATATCCGGCATATATTTATAGACATTATTTTCCAAATCTTTCAAAACACACGAAGAATTTTGCCCAACTATCCCTTCGTTATAAACTATGTATTTCCCGGCTGAATAGTTATCCAGCATTTTCTGCAACTGCTCAGGATAAGAAAAACCCTTTGGGGCGCCTACGCCAAAAGTAAATGAATCTCCCAAGCATAATATTTTAATTGTATCCTTGCCTTCTCTTGCAGATACTTTTTTAGCATCTATTCTATAGCTCTTATAAATATAACCTGCTAAGCGAAGAGAAGCCTCTGCTAATATTATTGCAGCTATTAAACCGAATATGACAAGTATAATTTCCTGTTGCCTTGCGGTCATTTATTCTATTATCTTCCCCTGTCAAAAAATGAATGACAGGAAAGGATATCTATGTTAATCAACCCTGAATGCCTGCATTCCACGCAAATATGCCTTATGTCTTTTTTGGGTACATCCCTATCTTTTATGTGTCTGCGCGCTATTCTGTACATCTCTCCATTCCATAACTCTTCAAACGGCTGGTCAAAGATATTTCCGAAATCATCTTTCTCCTCTTCCACTGAACAGCAGGCAGAAACAGAACCGTTCGTGTTAATGGCTATAGCCTCCCACGGCCAATTACAGAACGCTTTATCATTCAATTTGAAATAATCAAAAGTCATGCTGTCTTTTTTCACTTCATCGTTATAATTGCTGTATTTCGGGTTGACAGGAATCCAATCTTTATCTCCTATGAAGGCGCTGGTAATTCCTACATGATCTATGCCCAGTTTTCTGCCCATTTTTATTGCGTTATCAATTTCGTGCTCATTGTGCCGGAATACCAAAAATTGCCAGGTGATATACGGTTTCAAGCTTTTAAGGTTCTTGCGTTTTTTAATCAGAAGTTTCAAATTATTCATGGCTTTATCAAAATCCCCGCCTATCCTGTATTTAGAGTATGTGGCGCTATTTAACCCATCTATAGATACAACAATCTTATCCAGGCCTGACGCGACAAGCTTTTCAGCGCTATCCTCATCCAAACAAGTCAGGTTAGTATCTATCTTTATATCCGGGTGATGCTTTTTAGCATATCTAACCATATCAAAAATGTTCTCGTTTAAAAGTGGCTCTCCCCAATTAACTAAATCAATATGTATTAAATATGGCCCTAGTTTATCTATAATTTTCTTGAAATTATCCAAGCTCAGCTTGCCTTTAGTCCTTACTTCTCTTTTCTGGCCGGTTGGGCAGAATGGACAGCTTAAATTACAGTAGTTGCAGGGATCTATTACGAGCCAGTAAGGATAGCCGAATAAAACCTGTTCTTTTCTGGCTTTTTGAACATCCGCTAATATATAGTTTGATAATTTTGTCCATAAACCATGCGAATAAAGGGCTCGCGACATGGATATCTGTTTTTCGTTGAATTTAAAGTCCGAGAGAATCTTATCCAGGCCTACATTTTTATAATTAATATTTTTGAAATGCGTTAAAATCTTAGCAAGCTTATCGCTTTCGACCAAACTCAAGTCTCCGAATACCTTATCAATGCCTTCTTCTGAAGCTATCGCGATATCCATTGATAGTCCATCCAGATAGGCCAGCTTTCGCTTTATGCTCTCATCAGAAGTGCCGTTGCCTCCTGAACCGCTATTTAACTGCAGGCTATGGCCAAGAGTTTCTTTTGCCTTATCTAAAACGCCTACCTCCTCATAGCATCTGCTCAACCTATCAAAAAGATACCTATTTTTAGACTCTATCTGTTCAGCTTTAACATAATGATCTATAGCGGGATTATATTCTTTTTTATAAAAATAATAATCGCCTAAAAGCTGCCATTTATCCGGTTTATTTTTCAATACCCCTGAAGTTTCCGGGATGCCCAAGGATAACGCCAGTTTGCAGAATTCTTCGTATCTCTTGAATCTTTCGCAAAAATCATTTTCTCCGTTATTTGACTCCCAATATAAGTGATGATTCCTGTATTTTATCCCGAATTCATCCGGATGATTGTAAAGGTATGTGCCTTTATCTATGACGCAAAAAGACTGGCTTGCCAGAATAGTGTCCATGTTCTCTCTATTCCTATTAAGAAATTCCAGCGTCATGGCAAAATCATCCCGTGTCTCCGTAGGCAGGCCAAACATAAAATTTACCTGGATATCTATGCCTGCTTTTTTAGTAGCGGCCAGCACTTCGCTGGCAGTCTCAAGGGAGAACCTTTTATTCATTTTATCCAGGACCCGTTGAGAACCGCTTTCTATGCCGTAGCCTAGCCAGGAACAGCCTGAACGTTTCATTTTATCCAGCATCACTTCCGTCATCTCAGGCCTTATTATCGCCTGTCCCGCCCATCGTATCTTCAGTTTATTGGCAATAACCAGGCCGCAAAAAGATTCCAAGGCCCTCATGTCGCCGTTTATCAGGGATCCGGAAAAATAAAAATAATTTACGTTAGGAAAAGTCTTTATAAGCTGGGTTATTTCGTTATATATCTTTTTGCCTGATTTTGAGCGGAATTTTCCCCAGAACTGCCATTCGCTGCAGAAATGGCAGCGCGTAGGGCATCCGCGGCTGTCAAAAATGTCCAAACGATGAGGCTCTCTGTATAAACGCGCGTTAATATCATCTCTAAAATCAGAGTAATCAGGCGCTGGCAGGCTGTCAAGATCGCTTATTCCTGGGACATAGCCGCCATCTATAATTACTCCGTCCTCAAGCGTCAAACAGCCTTTGATAGAACCGGCTGCCCTGATATTATCTACATTATCTATTATGTCAAATAACGGCTTTTCTCCTTCGCCATGCACGACAATATCCACGCACCCCTGCGTAATGAAAAAATCCCCTTTCATCTGCCTGGAACAATCAGGCCCGCCGAATACTATAATGCGGCTTTTATCTATTTCTTTTATTCTTTTCGCTATCTCAAGGCTCGCCCACGCTGAGCTGAAATGCACCGTAAAACCAATGATCTTAGCCCCTGAATTCAATATCTTATCTATATAAAAATCCAGTATTTTCTTGTTTGAATCCAAAAGAGAACTTACTGTCTCTTTCTTTTCCCAGTAAGAGTAATAATCCTTATCATCCCACATCTTTTTAAGATCATGAGGGCTGGCATGGTAAAGCGCGTTATTAAGGTCAAAGAGATGCGCCTCGTGGCCTTTTTGCCTTACTAGCGCGGCAAAAAAACACATGGTATACGGCGGACAATCCCTTCCCCACGCAGGTGCTTGAATAAATGCCAACTTCATTTGATATCGCCTCTAATTCAAAACTAATTTCTGCACGTCCGGCCTGAAGCTCACGTGAGAATTCAAAAGGTTAACATTAGCCGGGTTGCTGTTAAGGCAGAATTTGCACATCTTAACTGCGTTTTCGGAAGCCAAATCTGTTCTTATCTGCTGATACTTCGGATTGTTCCATATGGAAAGTATATCGCTATTTCGCAGTTCTCCGAAATGCTCGCCTGAATAACAGCACGGCAATACAGCCCCTTCTGTATCCACGTAAATGCTTTTCCAAGGGTCAGAGCATCTGGTTTTAAAATAACTGTCAGCCGCAAACCTTGGCGGAAGCCTTAACGTAATATTTAGCTCTTTGGCTAATCGTTCCGCCTTATCAAACATCTCATTGGTTATCTGCTGCATAAAAAAGCAGGATAATTTAAGATGAGCCTGTTTAAATATTGTCATATAATTACATTGAACGCAATCAACCCCTAAAAATGAGGCCAACTCTATAAAATTAGGCAAGTCTTCTATATTCATGGTATTGGCCAGAAAAACAAGGGTTATGCAAGGGGCTTCTTTGCTGGTTCTCCTTGCTGCGATATATCGGATATGCTCTACAATCTTATCAAATCCGCCTTTTAACCCGGTGATATGCTCGTGCAGTTTGGCGTTAGACGCGTGCATTGAAATCTGTATGCTGTATTTACTTGCGGTAAAGATATCAGCCAGGCCCTCCTTTAAGGCTATTCCGTTAGTAGTAAATATCTTATTTTTATCCGGCAAGGTAGTATTTATGTGCTCCAAGAAATTTTTTACGCCGGGCACTAATAAAACTTCTCCCATCCCGCAAAAACTAATATAATCTGTCTTTTTAATCATCTCGTTCAAGCGGGCCTCGAAATAATTCCTATACAAATTGAGGCTGAAAGGCTTGTATTCCCCTTCCAGGCAGAATACGCAGCTTGCGTTACATTTATAATTAGCTCCTATAGTTATTCCCTGGGGCAGAGATTGTAAAGCTATTCTCTTGTCTTTAAACTCTGCGTTATTTAATTCAACGTTTGAAATATTGTTAGAAATTACATCTATCCTGCTGCGAACCTTATTATCTCTAAATAAATCCATGGCAGCCTTGTCTCCGTGCAAAGCCAATGACTCTCCTACAATAGGGAAAACAGTGCAGACAAGCCAGCAAGAACACTTGCTGCCTTTAATAAAATCCCGTATCTTATTTGCCTTGTCTGAAACCCATAGATCGTCAAAGTTCTCCTCCCTGATATTCCCTATCGCCTTCTCCTTTAGTAAAGGGCAGAAAAACATGTTGCCGTACGGGTCAAACATGGCGAATTTAAACGCGGCGTCGCAATTATAAGCGAACCTCTTTCCTGTCTTCTGGAAATCAACCAAATGAGACCAATAATAAATCTTGGTCAATAGGTTTATCTTATCGCTCGTTTTTTCAAAAGAATTACTGAACCTTTCCAAATCTGAAGTTTTGGATATCTCCCTTTGTATTATCCGGGCAATATCGTTCTTTATACTTATAAAATCTCCTTCTTTCCATTGGAATGTTTCAGGGGACCTGGGTTGTTTAGGCACTCCGAATTGAGCAAAAAAATCAAGGCCGTGACTATCCGCAAATTCCCAGCAAGGTATCAACTGATCTGCATTAAACGGGGTCAGGACAAACGTGGCGCTTAAACGCACGTCTGGCAATTCCTTTTTGAAACGATTCATGGTTCTCGCAAAATTATCAAAACCGCCTTTGACCCCCCTGATCTTATCGTAAACGTCTCCCATGCCGTCAAGAGAACTGCCTATCCATAAAGAATTGTTCCTGAAAATCTTTAAGATATCCTTTGTCCTGTTGAGTATTGTTTCTGTCTTCATCCCATTCGTCAAAATTCCCAATGAGGCCTGCGGCAACGCCTCTTTAATAAAAACGCATATATCTACTATATCATTCCTAAGAAAAGGCTCTCCTCCGGAGAGCACAACTGTCTTAATTTCTTTCAAGCGTTTTGAATTGTTTACAAGATCCTTGATTTCATCCAACGTAAGCTCTTCGCTAGCGCTTTTATTGTTCCTCTGGTGATAATCCCATATATCGCAGGTAATACATCTGCTGTTGCAGGAATGAGTTAATTCAATGTGCAGTTCTTCCGGCTTTAGGCCGGTCTTTTCCAGGCCGTCTTTATTCCTATAATCAAGAGATAACTCTATAACCTTATCTGTTTTTTCAATAATATCCCGGACACAAAGCATATCTGAAGAGGAAAGGGCATTTTCTTTGTCCGGCGCTATTGTATCCGGAACGCCCTGGTCGGCTTCAAAGCCGCTCTCCGTAATATCCGCGTAAACCCTGTCCAGCTGTTTCGCTATTTTATTCCAATCGTATTTCTTATCTACCAGAGTCCTGGCGTTACGAGCAAGTTTTTTATACAACTCTTCATTCCGTAAAAGCTCCATAACATTTTCGGCAAAGTCATTCGGATTATTTGCGATCAATATATTCAAACCGTGAACCGCGTCAATCCCGTACGAACCGCGGGTCGTGCATACAACAGGAGTGCCGGTAGCCATGGCCTCCAGAACCTTTCCTTTTATCCCGGCGCTGCTCTTAAAGGGGCATATAAATATAGACGCGTCCTGTAAATGCGGATTAACGTCCTGCACTGTGCCTGTGACATGGACGCCTTCTATCTTTGAAAGCTTAATTATGTTTTCCGTAGGGCCTGAGCCTACAAGCTTCAAAACTGCTTCAGGCACAGCCTTTTTTATAATAGGGAAAATGTCTTTGCAGAAATAACTGGCCGCTTCTTCGTTAGGATAGTGAGGATAATGCCCCACAAATATGAGAGATTTATTCTTCCCTGACTTTTCTTTAAATTTAAAATGCTCCAAATCCACTCCTGTAGGAATCAATGAATAATCAGCCTTGGGCGCAAAGGCTTTAATAATATTTTCATCTTCTTTTGAAAGCGCAATTATTTTATCTAACTTGCTATAAGCAGAATTATGCTGATTTACAACTTTAAGATAGTCGATAAAATCCGGCAGAGAATCGCTTATGCCTTTTTTATAATAAGACCTGTGGTATGATAACATGCTGATATCGTGCTCCGTATAAACGACAGGGGCATACTTTACAGCATCCGCCAGATAAAGCATTTCGTTTGATTCTATATGGACTAAATCAATCGGGGATTTTTCCTGAATTTTCTTCAGCTTTTCTATAAGAAAACTGCTGTATGAATATTTATAGCGCCTTGGGAATAAAAAATTATTATTAACAGTTTTCGGATGGATTACGTGTATTTCTTTAAAAATTCCCTTAATGTGTCCGGCGTATTCCGCTTCCTTTTCATCATGAATCAATGACAAAAGAATTATATTATACTTTTCAGACAAGCGCTTATAAAGATTATATATCCTCAGTTTCCCCCCGCTGTTAAGCGGGTATATCATAAAAGGCGTTATCAAAAGGATTGTTTTTTTGTCAGGATGAACATAATTATTCCGCATTAAATTCCTATAATAGAGCATGCTCCTGTTTAAAATCTTTTTGTCTGAAGTTTTGGCGTATTTCTTTTCTCGGAACCTATTTATCATGGCAGGTACAATATGGTTAAAAGCCCGTAAATAACCTATCAAAAAAGTAATGCGGCTGCTATGCTTGCCGCAATACAAAAACTTCGGGATTTGATTCAAATGGCTCCAAAGCATGTGAGAATCATTTAAATTTTTCCACATAAATAGTAGTTCATTTTTTATCTCTTTATGCCTTACGTAATTTAAAGTAGCTGCGCCTTTGTGATAAACCAGGCTTTTAGGCTCGTATAATACCTTGAGGCCTCTTTTCTGCGCCCTGTATGAGATATCTATATCCTCCCAGCAGTTAGGCCTATATATATCGTCAAACCCGCCAAGCCACAAAAAATCCCTTTTACGGAAACACATGGCTCCGCCTACGGCAAAGATGGTAGGCACAGCCTGCGATACCCTGTCCCCGTTGCCTGTCTCAGCCTCGTTCCACAAGCTAAGATAACCATCTTTGAATTTTCCCATGTGCATGCCGTAATTGAAAGTCTTCATGTCCCAGTAATACAGCTTAGGGGATACGGCAAAAACTTCCGGATTTTTAAAATGGGCCTTTAATGGTCCTAAAAAATCTTTGGAAACCATGATATCATTGTTCAATAAGACTATTAATTCCCCCTTAGCTTCTTTTATTCCCCTGTTGCAGGTTCTCCCAAATCCCATATTGCGGCTGTTGCGGATTACCCTGGTTTTTGGAAAACTATCCTTGATAAGATCAGCGATATTGTACTTACTGGCGTCATCTACAACTAAAACTTCATGTTTATCTTCTTTGAACTCATCTGCTTCGTATATCGAAGAAAGGCATTTTTCTAATAAATCTATGCCGTTCCAATTAGGGATAACAACGCTGATGGTCAGCTTTTCAAACGGCACAACATCTCTTTTCTTTTTGAAATGCAGGCTTATGTTTCCGAACAGCGCTTCAATAATATGTTCAAATGCAAGTGCCAGCGCATGAAGCAAAATAACAGGGCTTAAAAAAAGAATTATCGCGGACCATATAAAGCTATAAGCCTTACTTAACAATTGCTTTAAAATAACTCTGGAATACCCTATAATCTTCCATAACGGGTTTAAGACAAATCTAAAACCTTTGGAATGATGTATGCCTGATAATTCTTTCCGAACTTTAGTTAGTTCATTCCACATAATTTCCAGATCCCGTGATTTATCATATATGACGCCGTCTTTACGCAGGCCGTCGTCCAGGCTTGTCTTCAGCTTACCAGAGAGATTGGAGACTTCTTCTTTGTAGCTAGAGAGTTCTTCGCTTATAGAAGAAAGATTTTTGGACAGCTCTTCTATGCGCCGCAGCTTCTCTATTATGGAATTTTCTTTTTCCGCGATAGCGCTATCTTGCTCCATGATGACGCCGTCTTTACGCAGGCCGTCGTCCAGGCTTGTCTTCAGCTTACCAGAGAGATTGGAGACTTCTTCTTTGTAGCTAGAGAGTTCTTCGCTTATAGAAGAAAGATTTTTGGACAGTTTTTCTATGTATTGCTGCTTATTTTCTATATGATACTCGCTTTCTTTTAACTTATCTGACAGAGAGGAAATATCCTCTTTATTATGCTGCAGTTCTAGATTGATAGAATTCAGCTTTTGGGATAATTCTTTGATATGCAGCTCTTTCTCTGCGACAAACCTGTCTTTACACAATCCTTCTTCTAAACTTGTTTTCAATTTTTCAGATAAGCCGGATATTTCTTCTTTGCGGGCAAAAAGTTCATTGCGTACGGAATCTATGCTTTCCAATAATTTTCCTATATGCTGATTTTTGCCTTCTATGTTGAGGTCTTTTTCTCTTAATATATCCGCTATCCTAACGATCTCATCTCGATGATGCTGCAAATCATTATTCACGGTTTTTATTTCATCCCTACGATGCTGCAGCTCATTATTCATGGAGTTAAGCTGGCTGGAGAGCTCTGCTACTTTATTGTTTCTTTCTGTTATAGCGTCATCTTTATGTTTAATAGCGGAATCTTTCTGAGACATCTGATCAAGGCTTTCTTTAAGCTTATTGGAGAGATTGGAGACTTCTTCTCTATGTTCCTGAACCTTAGCATGCACAGAAGAAAGATTTTCTAATAATTTTTCTATGTGCTGTTTCTTATCTTCTAGCTGACGATCGCTTTCTTTTAACTTATCCGAAAGATTAGAAATCTCTTCTTTGCTGACAAGAAGTTCATTGCGCATAGAATCAAGGTTTTCCAATAATTTTCCTATATGCTGATTTTTGCCTTCTATGTTGAGGTCTTTTTCTCTTAATATATCCGATATCCTTGCGATCTCTTCTTTGTGATGACGCAGTTCCTGATTGATAGAATTCAATTTTTGGGATAATTCTTCCACTTGACGGCTTTTATTTACAATAATGCCTTCTTCTTCTTTTTTATATTTTTCATATTCAATTTTCTGCTTTTTATAGCACTCCCTGTCTTTATAGATCTCGTCCCTGTCTTTTCTGGTCCCAATTAAATCTCCCAGAAGATTTTTAATCTCTTCCTCTAATTTTTTACTTTCATAATTCAATATCTTTTCCAGTTCTGTAAAAACATCCCTGGTAATCTTGTCCGCCGCCAACTGACCGTGCTCTTTCACCAGTTTCACAAAAATATCCGGCAATATATTAAAAAATCTTCCGCTTTTCTCGCCTGCTTTTTTAGCGATAAAATATTTATTTCCTACCAATGCGCCTGCCAGCCTTTCAGGATAATGTTTTGCTACCAGCAGCAGCCTGTTTTTTTCTATTGATTCGCGGGCAAAAGATTCGCTGCAGCTGCCGTGTTTCTTATGATAGGCCTTGCTTGAAGGCGCGTGAATCAGCTTCCATCCTTTTTTCTTGAGCCTCATGGAAATATCGACATCTTCGCCAAACATAACAAAATCTTCATCCAAAAACCCTGCCTGTTTTAACGCCTCTTTTCTGTACATTGCGCAGGCGCCGGAAATAGCGTCTAATTCAGTTATATAGTTATATTTCGTGACTTTTTTCCCGGAGCCTCTCTCGTCCCAGTAAAAATCAGACAGCATGCTAAGCCCTGCATTCTGTATAGTACCGTCATAGTTTAACAGAGTGCTGGCAATTCCGCCGATTCGGTTATCGCGCAATGCCGTATTTACCAGCTTTCTAAGCCAGTCCTTCTTGACCTCCACATCATTATTTAATAAAACTACCCAATCCCCTTCTGATTTCAGCATGCCCAGGTTGCATGCCGCGCAATAATTATTTATGTTATTCAGCAGGACTTTAACATTTTTATAATACCTCTTTATGAATTTCACTGAATCATCCCGCGAACCGTTATCTACAACTATTATCTCGATTTTTTTCGAGGGATAATCTGTTTTAGATAGGGCGTCCAGGCATTTTTTTAAAAGATTTTTGCCGTTAAAATTCGCTATGACAATACTCACTAATGGCTCTTTTTTAAACATCGGCCTATCCTCCTTTTGGAATATTTAAATTCCAATGATGCTCTAAATAAACTGTGCCATGGTCTCTTTTATCTGAAATAACGTTAAATGAATACACGCCGTGGGAATAAGCTAAAAAGGCATTTGCTCCCGAGTCCCAAATACCTATAGAAACTTTATATCCTCCGGGAAGCAGTTTTAATTTAGGGTAAACTAAAATTTCCGAGCTTGACCCGCAAGACGCAACTTTTTTTATGCTCCCATGGCAATATATCTTATCCGAACGATATATGCCTATCCATAATACAAGATTTTTGAGGGAAGATTGCAATGAAGCGTCTATTTTAAAATCCGCCTTTATCTTGAAATCTCTGCCTGTTAAAAAAACATTATCTTTGTAACTATAACTATTTAGAAAACTTAAAGCTTCAAAAACAATCAAATCATTATTTATCTGGCCTCCCCATCTGTCCACCAAATAATCTAAATTCGGCATATGCCTCGCGTCAAAAAACGCAGGTAGTTGAAATCTATGCCATCTGCTTGGTAAGCACAGCAATTGCCCTAAAAGCGAATCCCCTGTAATCTCTAATTTGTACCTGCCCTTATGGTAATCATAAGCCAGGGTTTCGTTTCTATCCCAGATCGCAGCAGACATGTAGTATATTCCGGGCATTAGCAATAATTTTTCATATTTTAATTCGAAATATCCGTCACCTTCATCCATCTCCTGAATAGCCAACCCGTCAAACAATGTATTAGGCCCATAGCAATAAACTCCATCTTCCCTGAATATAGCTACCCCAAAATGAAAATTATCGATAGACTTATTCACGCTAAAATTCACTCTGATTTTGATCCCCTCTCCGCATTTTATCTTACCTGTCTTCTGGCCTAATCTGTTAGATATGGCCAAGTCTTTAATTATAACCTCTTTCGTCCCTTCCCTTTTGCCCCACTCTTCCATATTTGTATCCCAGCGTTTGGTCTCAGTTATCATAATAGAGCGAGCGCCTTCGGATAGTATCTTCTTTTTAGTCAAAAGCTTTTGATACTGTTCGGAAATCTCTCTTGGATACCCGCTAGCAAATATCCGACCATCTTCTAATAAAAATAATCTGTCGCAAAATCTCTCTGCTATCCCGATATCCTGAGTAGCTATTATCATGGATTTCCCTTGTCTTTTAAAATCTGCCATTTTTTCAAAACATTTTTTCTGAAAAGACATATCCCCCACAGCCATTATCTCGTCTGTTACCAGGACATCGAATTCTTTATGGATCGCTACGCTGAAACCCAGCCTCATTCTCATTCCTGAGGAATAGCTCCCAAGAGGCGCGTTTATAAAATTTCCTAATTCCGAGAATTCTACGATGTCCGCAAAAATTTTTTTTATATCTTCCTTATGTATTCCTAATAGGCTTGCGTTAAGATAAATGTTTTCTCTACCGGTAAATTCATCCTGAAAACCAGCTCCTAGTGTCAATAAAGCCGATACCTTTCCTCTTGTTATAACCTCTCCTTCGCTAGCAGGCATATTTCCGGCTATTATATTCAACAAAGTGGATTTTCCAGATCCATTTCTTCCTATAATTCCTACTATCTCCCCTTTATTGATATTCATATAAATGTTTCTCAGTGCCCAAAAAGCGCCGTCTTTAGAGTCATGGCCTTTCGAAATATACTTTTCATTCCATAATTCATCTTCTGCGAATTTATGAAATTTCCTTCCGGCATTATTCAATCTTATCATTTCCATGGCGTAAAAATAATCTTATATATTCAAATAATCTGAAAATCTTTTTTCATATTTACTGAATACAAAATATCCTATAAACAGCATTGCTATCGAAAATATTGCCGGGATAATAAGCGTGTTTAAAAAATTAGCTTCTTTAGGCATGCTGTTTAAATAACCGCCAATAGATGTAATCCTGTATAGATTAGTAAAACCTACTAAAGGATTAAGCATATATATCTTGATAAAAAGCGGATTGGACCTCGCTATCACCTCTTCTAAAACATAAACCCCGGGCGTAAGGAAAAATAATGCCATAATCATTATCTGAACAATATATTCTGTATCTCTATATATAACCTGCAAGGCGGAAACCAAAAATGCCAACCCTATTATTAAACACGTATGAATCATTATCACTACTGGCAGAAAAATTACCAAAGGGCTAATCTTTATATGGAACGCTAATATAAACCCCAGTAAAATTATCATGGTTGGAAGAAAATTTATCAGGTTTGCGAATACGGTTGAAACAGGTATGAGATATTTAGGAAAAGATATCTGATTTATTATATTCTTACTGCCTAAGATGCATCCGATGGAACCCTGGACAGTCGTAGCAAAATAACTCCATGGTAGTATCGCAGTTATTAAATGGATAAAAAACGGATACTCGCCGCTTGTAATACGCATAAAATCCGAGAATAGCACTTTGTAGATGATAGCTGTGGAAAAAGGCATTATAAACATCCATAAAAATCCAAAAAAAGGCTTTCTGTATCGGATCTTCAAATCTCTTAAAGCTAATTCATAAATCAAATCTTTGTATTCAAGCAAATTTTTCATATCAGCTTAGCCTCACCCCATGCGTTCATAGGACTCTTTCGAAAAAATATGCTGTTTCCTCTTCATCCAGTAAGTGCCGGCTTTTTTATCTATTCTCTGGTTTAACAAATCTTTTCCAAAAAGCCTGAATAAAAACGCTATCGGAGTAACTATCAGATAAAAAGCGATTAAGAGGCTTATCGCGCTCGTAAGCCAGCCGATAAGAAAAATTATTTTATCTAAAATTTTCTTCAAAGGGGCTAATGCCGCAGGATATAGGACAGCTGACGCGAATATAATTGAACCTACGCCGGTAAACCATATAAAATGCCCTTTGTGCCTGTAAAACAGGATGCATCCCAGGATATTAAGCCCCAAGCCCAAACTAAACCCGAATTTGCGCAATTCTATTCCTGATACGTCATTGCGAGTCCCGACTAAAAGTCGGGACGAAGCAATCTTATAATCCATAATATAAATCCTTCCAATTATGACAAACACGCCCCCGTAATGACAAAAGAAAGATTAATCTAATTCAAAATACTGCTTTGCTTCGCATTTCTGCGCAGGCTGCTTTTTCCTATCAAGCGCAAAGCTTCCCATCACAAGGTAATCCATCTCAGTCCGCATAAAGCATCTATAAGCATCTTCAGGGC
>Ga0210019_1000551_pt1 | contig 46876 bp, 39 predicted proteins | sample CryGeyCG2114_020_2_FD_183969 | JGI IMG/M metagenome (GOLD analysis project Ga0210019, IMG submission 183969) | Groundwater microbial communities from aquifer - Crystal Geyser CG11_big_fil_rev_8/21/14_0.20 (SPAdes) (version 2) | ecosystem: Environmental > Aquatic > Deep subsurface > Groundwater ...
CGTTAGCAAAATCAAAATTATTTGTGTTGAAAACTTATCCATAATTATTTTTCTTTGTTTGGTCTATATCTAAACGCACGGCGAAAGCCTACACCCTCTGCTTCTTTCACAGTAGCACAATAAAATTCACCACGCGATTTTTCAATTTTTGTTTTGTCATATTGTTGGTCAAATGGCAGATGATAAATTTTTGAATCATCAACTCTTGAGATATTACATTTTATTGCGGCGTATTCCTTATTCATTTTGAAATTTTCTTTCAAATCAATCTTAAGCTCTTTGGCGAATCTTCGAGCTAAATCAGATAATTGAGTAGATGTATAGAAAATTGCCTGAACTTTCTTGTCGGGATTTTCATCTTTATATTGAAAGACTGTGCCAGATAAATAGAGATAAATAGGGACAGCGCCTATTTTTTTCATTTAGTAAAAAGTAGCGGCGTCCTGATTTCAAGCTTAAATCTTTTTTAGCTTCTTAAGATATTTTAAATCTTCTAAATCTTTTGGCCGGCCTGCGGCGCGTTTCATCTTGATTATATCTCCAAGGGAAGGAAAATAAACAAACGTATCGCCGTATTTTGCCCGGACTTTATTCTTCCAAACTCTATCAAAGGTAACGCCCTTAACAAAAGGATGGTTATCTGTTTCTACGGCGTACTGACGGATAAACAGCTTCTTCTTTAATAAATCTTCAGTTTTAATATCAGCTACATCATAACCAAACGCTTTTAAGGCTTGCCAGGCCCGCTCGGCATTTTTTTCATCCGGCCTGATGAAAATATCAATGTCTAAAGTCGCGCGCGTAACCGTGCACCGGAAAAGCGCTCGCCCCAATAACTACAAAATCAACTTTATGCCCTTTTAACGATTTTAAAAGCTCTTCTGTGTCCACTTTTTTCCAATAAATCAACTATCTCTTTAGTCTTACGCCTCATTAGATTAAACCTCTGCTTGACCGAAAGCGATTTAAGATACCTTAGCTCAAAATCTATCTCTTTTTTTTCATTATGCCTTTTTAATTTTAAAATTGACGCCATTATTCACCCTTATTGTTTTTCAACGCAATATTTTCCACGCGCCCGTCGTAAAAATTAGTATATATCATAATACCGTGAGACGCAATGCTTATTTCTTTTCTAATGTTGCGAAAATTTATCCCCGCTCTTTTTATGGGTTGGATAATTTTTCGCTAGAGGAAGAAAAACGGAGGCGGAAGGATTCGAACCTTCGATCCCTTGCGAGACACCGGTTTTCGAGACCGGCGCACTAAACCAGCTATGCGACGCCTCCTAAATTTTTCCGCCGAAGGCGAGACCTCCCCAGCTTTGCTGGCGGGCGAGAGCGGCCCGTTATGACCACTTCGGTACCTCTCCAAAATTTTTTACAAAATTTTGGATATGAATTTTATCTATGGACTATCGGTTATAGACTGTTTTTAATAGCTCAGCGAGCCGGCTTTAGGCCTGTGATAACTATTATTAAACTCTACGCCTGCCTCCGGGAATGCCTTTAACGTAAATACTACAAAAATTTCTTCCCCGTGGTCGCGCCTTACATTATATGTAACTCCCATACGCCAACAATGCAAGTCTTTGTAAATTGTGTATTCCTGCTCACGTATACCGCCGGTCTCCCTTTCCCATCTTTCATAAACTTTAAACTTCCAGTCTTTATTCAATCGGTAGGTAAGCTGGGTGGTAAATTGATTGCGGTTATCGCGGTCGTAACGGTATCCGGCTCCGAAAAAGAACTTATATTCGTCCTCTTCATCCTCTTCCTTTTCGCCGGTTAAAACCAAGTCAAAGTTTGCCGTCTTAAACGCCCGGTCATCTTTATCGTATGTGCTGTCTGCCTCAAACCTTACCCAGCTAAAAGGCGTTATTTCCAAGTCCAGCCCGATATCGCCGAAACGCGAACCTTGCGGCTCCTGCTTAAAAGCATAACTACTGCTCATAATGAATCTCACCAGATCAACATTTTCACCATTTCTTTTTGTCTGCAGTTTATTTTCCAGGCCTAATGTCGCGACATTGGATTTAGTGACGGAATCTAAGGCATCAAAAGCATATAATTCTTCAGAGGGCACTGTAGGGCTATGCGTATAATCATAGCGTATGGAAGGGGTAATAACATGGCGCAGCTTGTGAATATCCAGGCGCAGGAAATCCGTGTCAATATCGAAAATACGGTAAAATTTGGTACTCATGTCTATGCCGGTTGCGAAAATACCGCGCAACGGTTCATCACTGTCTGAATCAAGGTCGCGGGTATAATAAGTCCACCTGCCGGATACATAAGGGGTAGTTTCAATAAACGCTATTTTTTTAGGGTAAGAAAGTTTATTTAAGCTGTCAATCCTGTTTACGTTTTCATCTATATCGGATGGGGACGCGGTCTTATTATTCAGGTTAGCCGCGCTCTGCGTACCGCTGTAATAAAAATTCGTATCTCCTATCTCACTGCTGGAGATATCCCATTTTATCTCCGGTAATTTTTCAAGCTCGGTGTTAAAGCGGTTTACCCTTTTCTCTGCCAAAACGCTCAATGTGGAAAAAGGCATGAGCTTGGTAAATAAAGCGTAGGTATTGGATGAGGCGACTATTTCGCTTTCGCGCAAAAAATAATCCTGAAGAAATTCCGCATCGCTTAAGCGGTTATACTCAAGCTTTAAGGAACTCGTTTCGTCTATGTCCCAGTTATGACGCAGGCTGATTCTAAACCTTTCCCGCTCGGTAGTACCACGGGATACTTCTTCAACTTCTTGTTTAAGCAGCTCCTCTTTAACGTTCTCAACAAGCGAATCCTTCCACGGGCGTTTTAACATTATATCCCTTTCATGCGTATAATAGGCGCGTAGAAAACCCTCACCGAAAAGCTTAGTATCATACTTAGTATCAAATCCGGAAGCAAAATCCTTGCGTTCACGGTAATCCAGATGAATCCTGCCCATAAAATTATCATTGATGTAATAACGCCAGGCGCTCAACATATATACACCCCAATCCTTAGACATACCCGGAGTGACCGTAACCCTCGGGCGCTTATCGCTTAAGGGATGCACATATTGAGGAAGATAAAAAAGCGAGGAATTATAAAGCATGGCGCTTAAATCATGGGCGGAAATCCTCTCCCCCATTACAAAATCTATCATTTTTGAACGCAGGCGGTAATGCGGTTTTTCCTTATCGCAAGTAGTAAAATACCCATTATACATCTTTACCTGGATATCTGAAACCTTCTCAACGTAATCGGCGCGCGCGTAGAAAGGCGGGGACATAATTTTCACCTTACGCATGAAACCTTTTTTGGTATTAAGGTTATAACGCGCCTCATCCGCTAATATGATGCCGCTGTCGGTTTCTATCCTTACATTACCGAAGGCCTCGGCATCCTTAGTTATAGTATTTACACTTATTTTATCGCAGGTAAGTTTTGATTCTTTATAGATGATTACGACGTTTCCGCTGGCGTTAACTTTATTTTCTGAGCTTATCATTTCCACTGTATCGCCGTCTACGACAATCGGCTCTTCGGAATCAGCGGCAGACAAATGGCAGATGGCAGACGGCAGATGGCAGACGGCAAAAAGAACAGTTAAGATAAGGAAATTTTTGGCTGAATTGCTGTGATTTAACATTTATTTTCAGATAAGAGAAGTGCCGCGCCGATTATTCCGGCATCGTCTCCAAGTTTAGCTCTGGCAATCTTTGCGATTGTTTTAGCCGGGCTCATTGCCCGCGCTTTAATCACTTTTCTTGTTGCGCCAAAGATAAAACTTCCAGCACCGGAAACTCCACCGCCTATAACAATCAAATCGGGGTTTAAAAGATTAACTACCCCGCTTAAAGCTATGCCTAAAAATCTACCTACTCTATGCCAGATAGACAACGCCTCCTTATTACCTTTTCTTGCCAAAACAGTTAATTCTTCTAAGTTTTTTATTTTCAATGACTTTTGCGCCAAATTTAATATATGTTGATTGCCTATATAGCTCTCCAAACACCCATTTGAGCCGCATCCGCATTTTGGCCCGAATTCATTAACCGGCACATGGCCGACTTCTCCGGCTGAGAAACTTGAGCCGCGGTAAAGCCTGCCTCCCAATATTATTCCCGCGCCCACGCCTGTACCAAGCGTTAAGCAAAGCATATTTACAGCGCCAATACCCGCGCCTTTTTTAAATTCCGCCAAAGCAATCAAGTTAACATCATTATCTATTAAAGTGCTGATGCCGGTTTTTCTTCTAATTATTCCAGAAAGAGGAACCTCTCTCCATCCGGGGATATTAGGAAAATAATGCGCTATGCCGCGCGCGCTATCAATAGGCCCGGGCAGGCCTATGCCTATGCCTAAAACCGAGCTTTTTTTTATGCCGTGCTTGTCAAGCAAACAGGTTATATTCAGGCATAACGCCTCAATCAAAAGATTTTTAGTTTTAAATTCTTTGGTGGAAAATACCACCCTATCCTTTATATTAAGACACTTATCCAAAAGGCCTATTTTGGTATTTGTCCCGCCTAAATCTATGCCGATAATAAAATTTTTGCCCATTGCAGAGTTTTATATAAGCGGATTAACAAGCTTGTGTTTTGAAAATTATACCATTGGATATTTCGGCAGGCAAGATTTATTATAGATAAACTACGTCTTGATCTTGGTGATACAGGGAGAGGAATAAAAGCATATATTCGCGTAAATGCCGCGTAAGCAAATAATTATTACGCACATTTTCCCTGCCGTTTTGCGCCAGGCGCCGCGCATAAGCCGGGCTGTTTAAAAGCTGTTTTACGGCAAAACTTGCCCCTTCAATCGAATGGCAAAGCAGGCCGGAATATTTATGCTTTATCTGCAGGCGTATCCCGCCTACGTTTGAGGCGACTACCGGCTTCTCCTTCCATAGGGCCTCGGCAACGGTAAGGCCAAAGCCTTCCCGGATTGATTTCTGCAGAATAATATCCGAGGCGCGCTGCAGGGCGTTTATAATTATGTCATTATGCGGCAGGAGAAGAATATGTATGTCGGGGTCTTTCGCCGCTCTTTCCTGGACTTCGTTTAAGACCTTTATCGATTCCGGGTCATCGCTGGCCGTACCGCCGGCAAGAATAAGCCGGCAGTCGATATAACGCTTCACCTGCTTATAAACTTCTATAACTCCTACCGGGTCCTTTAAATAATCAAACCTTGAGATTTGAGTTATTATAGGCTTGTCTTTCGGTATCTCATATTTATTTAAAACTTCTTCTATGGTTTCCGGGGGCAATTCTTTATTCTTATCGCTTAACGGGTCGATAGACGGTGAAATCAAAAACTGCCTTATATCAAGCTGCTGCGAAAAGGTCGGCGAAGAAAACACCGCCGCCTCATAAGAAGCGATAAAATTCCTTAAAAAATTCCAAACCTTTTGGTCTGGTTTAGAAACGTCTATATGGCATCTCCAGATCCATTTATTGTCTTTTTTCTTTTTAACCAAAGCTATTGGTTGCGGGTCATGCACAAAAACAATATCGCCGTATGTATTTATATCCCGGATATTTTCTTCGCTTGCCTTCATAAAAACATCAAAATCCCCGTCTCCTATTTCCTCTTGCCTGCCATGCAGAGCGTTGTGGAATTTTTTGGTGACATCAAAAAACTCCTCTCCGCCTTTTATGACATCCCAGCGGGCATCAACGCCGAGCTCTTTTAAAAGCGGAATCATGCGGTTTAATATTTCCGCTACTCCCCCGCCCAATGACGTAGAATTTATATTCTGTATCACTTTTCCGCTCAATCTAGTAGCCAGAATTTTAAGGTCATCAATAACCGAACTGCCTACTATAGGGACATAACTCTCCAGCCTGCTCATTTTTCCTTCCTATGCCTCTATTTTATGTTTTATTTTTTTAATCAGCACGCTTCTTAAATCTTCCATGGTGCGCGTATATGGGTCAAGACGGGATATTTCATCGGCCAACTTTTTGTCCCCTATGGCCGTCTCAATCCAATAGGAAAAATCATTTGTCTTCTTCTCCAGGCGCAGGCGCGCCTCGAAAATATGAAAATATATTGAATCTATGGTTATTTTTTCCAATACCTTGGCAAAGTCATTTAAGGTATCCACGGTATAATCTGTGGGGATTATAAAACTTACCGATTTCATAAAGTGAAATTCTTCGCCGGCCCTGGCAAACCTTTTTTTTGACAATGGGTTATCTTCTAAATATCTATCGATACTACTGACTATTTTTTCCCTCAGGTCCCTGAGAGTGGAATACTGCATGGTATCTATGCTTGCCAGCCTCTCAGCCAGCTCATCTTCACCAAGTGCTTCCGCCACCCAATAGGAAAAATCATTCGGCGGCTCCGGAGAAAGGTATTGATGAATCTGTAGAAATCTGTGTGTATGATGATAGATCGAAGACCCCGGGACTTCCCTTATGCCTTCGCAAAGCTGGGCGGCATTGGCGGCCTTTAAGCCTATCATCTCAGTAAGGTGCAGGCGCGTATGAAACCTGAAAGATTCACTTGCTTTTATTGTCTTAACCATAGTTTTTTTCCAAAAATCCAATTAATTTGAGGACATCATTTACATTGCTCACAAAAAACTCAGCCCTGCTTTTATAGCTCTTTTTACCGACATATACGGATATGTCTGGGGCCTTCATTTTTTTAAATACGTCTTCATCGGTAGCGTCGTCTCCGATATATATCGTTACATGCCTTTTACCCGCCTTGGCGGACTTTCTAGCAGCCTTTGATATTTCATTAAGCGCGCTAAACTTATCCCATTTTATATTCGGCCTTACTTCCAGCACCTTTTTCCCAAATGATAAGCGTACTTTTTTCCCGGCCGCGTAGCCGTCAACTATATTATGGAACACTTTCTTAACTCCGTCAACAGCAGTTTTCTTGACGTTACGATAGTGCAGGCTCAAGCCCACCCCTTTATCCTCAAGGATTATCCCGCCCACTGATGGCAATTCATGTTTTAGCCGCGATTTTATCTGCCGGATATACGGACGAGCAGCCAGACAGGCCGGATGAATAAATTTTATACCCGGGCCTTTTATCTCAAAACCGTGGCTGCCCGCGTAAAATATGCCTTTGACTTTAACCATTTTTTCTATATCCGAAAGCCTTCTCCCGCTTATTACCGCCAGAGAGATATTTTTTTTATTTGACAACCTTGACAATAAGGCGCGCGCGGGATAGCGCATCACGGCGCGGCTGGGCCGGGAAACAATCGGGGTCAATGTACCGTCATAGTCCAGGGCCAAAAAGATACGGCCTGATTTTCTTATGCGCTTGTTTATTTCCTCAAGATTTTTCCAGATAAGCCTCATTGTCAATATTCTGCCCTATTAATAATTTCCCGTCAGAAAAAAACCTGCGCTAAATAAAACAGCTCAAACTAAAAACAGCAATTTAGGCGCAGGATAAAATATTTTTATTTTTGGTTAAAAAATCTGATTAATGGTAATGTAACCGGGAGAGAAAAATACCAGCCCGATAAAAACCGCAACTATTATTGCCCATCCGATAAACGCGGACAGCGTATTTAACAAAGTTTCTTTTTTAAAGACTTTGCGTATGTCGCATGTCAGCCCGACCGCGGCAAGAGCGGCGCCGAAAATCAGCTTATACATCGGCCTTATCGCGTCGGAATAATTGCCCAGGGGAGTGAATGTAAATAATAAAGCCGCTCCAAAAAATAAAAAACCGATAGTAAAACCGTATTTAATTACCGACAGGCGCACTTCGCTATTGATGTTCTTTTTACCCAGCTGGCTCAATAATAAAATAACAAACCCCAATGGTACAATAAATATAGAGCGTATATGCTTTACGTTTAAAGCCAGCGTATCCAGGCCCTTTTCCATGAATTTCCCGGCAGTTTCTACCAGGCCTTCCTGATTAAGCGTCATACCGCAAAATACGGCGAACTTTTCTCCGTAAATATCTATATCGGCCGTAAAAAATTTACTGAAAAATACTGTTGTGCAAAAAAATGATAAGGCGCCGACAACTAATACGGCGATAACCGCCCGGGTAACATCCTCTTCTTCGGCATCCACCATGGGAGAACCAACGGCAACCGCGGCTATCCCGCATATGGCAGAACCGCAGGCAGTAAGAAGATTGGTCTTATTATTTATCCTGAAAATCTTATTTATAAAATATACCGCTAAAAAACATATGGCAACATCTACAATACATAAAAATAAAATATTACTTCCTATAACACAGCATAAAGAAAGCTTTTCGAAATTAACTTCCGTTCCGTACATCAGAAGGCCCAAGGGCAGGAGTATATCCTTGCATAAAGCAGTCCCTATCCAAAGCGAATTTTTACGCGGGAAACAGGAGCCCACAAGCACGCCCAGTATTATGGCAAGCGCGAAACTATCCAGAAATTTATGTAATCCGGATAAAAAATAGCTTATGAAAGAAATACCCAGCGCGATCAAAACTCCCGGTAAAGCTAATCTAAACAAACTGCTATTCTTAATCATTAGCTTCTCCTCCCTGGCTGATTCCGGAAACGCTTAATGTGTCGGTTTTTAATATTTTTTTTGCCTCTTCAATGAGTTTGGCTTCCAAATCAGGGTCATCGGGTGTCAGGTCGGTAAAACTATCCACATCCTGGCCTATCTTATAGCTTAATAAAGCTACAGCCAGGTTTTTGAATACCGAGCGCGCTTTCACCACATCTACTATAGCTTTTAGCTTACCCGACATAATTTCTGCCTTTCATTTCCTTACTTTTATATTTAAAACATTATAGCAGTTTTCATAAACCTTGCAACCTGATAATTGGTATATTTTATTACACGCCTAAGAGAATTAATTAACGCTGGCCCTGCCGTATAATTCATGGCGTGCCATATTCCTCCCTTAGGCTCAGTCTCAAGAACTTATATTTACCATAAAGGCTTAAACCGCTTTTCTCCGCTTCCGAGAAATCAAAATTATATATTTTTTTTAATAATCGTTCATATTCCATAGACTGGTCAATATGCGCATACCAACTATAGCCTTCCAGAAGAATTATCTGCCTGGGGAAATCTTTAGTTTCGAAAAATATATCCAACGCGATGGCTTTCCTGGAAAAAGCGGAAATTATATAAGCCGGATCATAACTGAGTATATAGAGATTATCAGGCAGCCTGCCAAGCGAATCTTTTATAAAGGCATATTCCCGGAAAGTATCCCTCTGCCTTGTCATGCCAATTAATGTCTTAGTGACAAAAAATGAATTTGCGATAATCATCAAACAAGCCGCTATAATTGATATGAAAAATATCAACCGGGATTTTTTTAGATAATCCAATACGACATTGATTGCATATGCCGCAAAAAGAGAAAGCGGCACCGCGCAAGGAAGAAAATGCCGCTCGGAATCCGCAGTGGCAGAGGGAGAAAAAGTTCCGGAAAAAAAACACGTATAGATAAAGAAAAAAAATCCGAACCAGATAAATAATACATAAAATATGCTTGTTTTTTTTCTAAATAAAATAATTGAACCGATTAGAGAAAAAATACTTACTGCCGATAAATTAAATCTGGCGCTAAAGATATATTTAAAATTATCGAAAATATTCCGTAAGAAATAGGCAAAAGACCAAAAGCTGCCTCCGGAAGAAACTTTTTCTTGATGGATTATGAATGGAATCTGCTTTATCAAGGGAAGCGTGATAATAGCAAAGAAAAAAAATGATAAAAAGAATTCCTTCTTTCTTAATCTGCCTGCCTTAAACTCATTAAAAAGTACGGCAATATAAAAGAAAAATAAAATTATATTCTCCGGCCTGATATAACCGGCAAATAAAACAATTAATCCTCCTGCATACAGCAATGGTAAATTTCCTCTAGATTTAAAATATAGAATAACTGCCGATATGCCAAGACAGACAAAAAACAAAGAAGAAATATCGGAAGCAGCACTGCCGGAATATTTTAAATGCTGGGGCAAGAGGCTAAAGATAAAAGCGCTCCAGAGGCCTATGCCGGCATTCTCAAAAAGTAAATAGGCAATAATAAAAATTAACAGCGCGGATAAGCCGCCGAGAAAACAATTTAGAAAAAATGCCGCCTTTTGCGAATCGCCAAAAATATTCATCGAACGGCTGATTAAAAAGGGGTATCCTCCCGGGCGCCAGTCGCTGTTTAGGACAATCTCCGGAGACATCTTAGCGCCCTTTAGGGTATAGCCATGCATATCATGATAATGCATATTCTCCGCAATATTAAGGAAGTGGAACTCGTCGTAATAAACATGGTGCATATGCGGTACAATAAAAAAACGCAGCAGTATAGCGGAAATTAGTATTAGCAATAAAATAAATATTTTGCTCTTGCCTAATTTAGAGAACAAGCCTAACAAGAGACGATAATGATAAATAGTTAACGCTATTAATGCCAGAAAAATGGCCTTTAAGAATAAAATATAACTATTAAAAAATAAAACTTTTTCCATTATTTAAAATACAGCATCCGGAACCAATGTTGTTTGGATTTATTTTCACCGAGCAGTTTATTATTTTTAAAAATCTTAAAGCTATGATTATTCAATGCTATTTTATTGCCTTTTTTAATTATGGCCGCAAGTTTATTTATGGCTAATCATCCCTGCTGCCCTGCCCCATTTCCAATTCACCATATTCCTACCGGCATTTATTTTCTTTAAATATTTTAGTATGCAGATTGCGCAGGTGCAGAGCATCAGTTTTATTTTTTGGAAAAGATTATTTTTACATTTTTATGCATGTCTAAAATTTCATAATTCAGCCCTAAATCTTGCAGCAGGCCGATGATTTGTTCGATTATATATTTATCTTTCTTGTTGAGGCCGTCAAATGAACCGGCCCGCTTTAATCCGGAATAAACCTGTAATATAAACAGCTTGTGCTCCTGGCAGCTGTCCAATAGCGGATACTTTAAACATTTATTTTTAAAATTAGCAGTTATTACGCCTTTTTCTGTCTGTTTATGGCTGCACTTTTTCATGCTGGAGAATGCTTTCTCCAATGCTACCGCATCAAACATTCTATCTTTAAGGTTATTAACACAATAATCAAAATTAAATAAAATCTTTTTCGCTAATTTATTTTTTTTACTATCTTGATGATATAAGCTAAAAGCCAGATCAAACCAGTTATCCAAATTCTGATAATTTCTGCCGATGGCTTTTAAAAAATATCTTTCTGCGTTCCTATAATCTTCGTTTAAGTAACATATATGGCCGGCTAATGCGTATGTAAATTCGCTCTTTTCCAATTTTAGCCAGTGCTTGATTTTTTTAATTAGCAATGTTAATAATTTCGGCTGCTCAAACACTTTTTCTGCTAAAAGTTTGGATAAGTTATCCCTGCGGATATAACCATACTCAATTTTATTGGTTAAATGGGATGGGGCAATTCCAGTAATCATAAAAAAATCTTTTTTTATTCTTTCCATGCCTGTTTCCGTATGCGCATCATTGCGCAATCTTTAATTTCTTAACTATAGGGATGAATTCTCCGCTTCCTCTTTTTTCTGCATACCTCTTATAAACACCTTCGCATATCTTGTCAAATACACACCTGCCGCATTGACTAAATTTCTTTTTTTGCTTCAATCTTTCTTTGTATATATGATAAGTATGAACCGCGGATTTGCCGGGGTAGATGCCAAACATACGGCTTTTGTCCTTAACCGGCTTTTCAAATAAAAAATCCCTGAATTTTGGCTCAACAACGCAAAAAGGAAATCCTTCGATGATAACCGGCAATTTTGAATTGGCGGCAAGCCAAATTAAGGCATCGGTTAAAAAATGGCGGACTTCGTAATAATGCGGCATTATTGCTTCAAAATATGAGTAGCTACTGCCCCAGGGGGTCAAAAAAACAAAATGTACCGTGTCGATATCCATGTTGGAAATAAATTTTACCGTATAAAGCAAATGCTTATAATTTAATCTTGTCAGCATTATCTTTATAGTAATGCTTGTGCAGTATTTTCTTATATTTTTTATTCCCCTGATAGTTTCGTTAAAACTACCGAGAACCATCGTAGTTAAATCATGCGTACGCGGCTTGAAGCTTTCGATATGCGTAACAATATTTAAATTAAAGTATTCTAGCTGCCGACACAGGTTTTTATTCGAAAACATTCTGGCATTCGTTTCCAGCGTTATCTTATAACCTAATCTATAAGCGAATTCAATCAATAAAAAAAAATCTTTTCGAAAAGACGGCTCACCCCCTGTAATTATGACCTGTTCATAAGTATTTCTATATTTTTGGAGGGTCCCTTTAAGCGTAGGCAAATCAATGAATTTTTTAGGGTGGTTATCTCCGGTCACGCAAAAAATACACCGGCTGTTGCATAGATAGCCTATTTTTAGCTTTAATGTTTTTGACGGCCGATCTATAACATCCCGATATAATAATTCGATTTCCTGCGTATATTTATCTATATCTTTGAATTTAAAAACATCTCTGCTTGTTTTACATATATACCCTTTTATGACTTTTCGCATTATGTCAGACAATTCTTTTGCATTTTTAAATACTCGCGAGCCTTTATTGCCCCTAATCTTCTCTTTCATGCTTGCCTGGTTAGAAATAATTACCGGCACCTTGCAAAAAAACGACTCAAATAATGTCATCGGCCCGGTTTCTTCCCATAAAGAAGGAATAATAAGATAATCTATTCTGCTGAAAAAATCACGGTATATTTCCCTGTTCCTAATATTCTGCAATACTTTTATTACGTTATATTTTACGATTTTTTCCAGGTATCTCTTTTCTGCGGGATTATCTAAATTACAGCGCAGGCCCATCAGTATTTCATACTTATGATTTCTTAAGCGCTTGAGGGCATCCTCAATTACGGATATGCCTTTTAAAAAATGCAAACTGCCGAGATATCCGAATACGGGGTAAGTGTCTTTTTTCTTGATAATTTTATCTATTGCCGGAAGCGCAATGCCATAATAAAGCATAACAAATTTCTGGCTCTTGCCACAAATACCCTCTAATACCCGTTTCTGCGCATAAGAACAGCATATTACTTTATCGCTCATATTTATTATCGATATAATCATCTCTTTTCGTAACTGATTATATGCTGATAATGCCATGCCTCTTTCTCCAGCCAGCTTTTTAACTTCGCCGCAATTGCAATCGGATAATGCCTTTATAGAGCATTTTTTTGTTCCATCATGCAAAACCCCTTTTAAGCATAATAAAGAGTGGTCATGAAGGATTAATATTTTTTTCACGCCGAGGCTTGAGGCGGCATTTAAAATAGGTATTACATTAACCCCGGAAAAAAGATGCACATGAATTAAATCAGGCCTGTATTTTTTTAATAATGGATTAAATAGCCGTTGTAATCCGATATCAAAACTATAATCGCAAGTTTTTCCCAGCTTTATTTCTATGTATGTAATTTTATCTTTCTTGTAAGTTGCCGCCAATTTAGGCGTAGTACCTTGCGAAAAAGATAGTGTGAAATAAAAAACAGAATGCACAGAGCTTTGTTTCTTTATCAATCCCCATAGGCAGGGATGATATCTATTAGGAGATATATGCATTATTTTCATAATAAAGGCCGCTTAACTAAATTGTATTAAAAAAGGGTATTCTGGAGCAAATGTATTCAAGGGAACATCCAAATTCTTGAGAATCTTATTTCTTTTAAACAAAACTATACTTCTCCCTTTCAATTCTAACCTATCTATTTTTTTAAAATCTGCGCTATATCTATCTTCATGCCTATGCGGAGCAGGAAAATATGCTCTCTTAAACCTGACCAGATTGCCTCTTAACTCGCCGTCAAAACAATAGAATTTTCTTTCATAGAATACAAGAAACGGCATCTTGAGCCGGCTATCGGTTATCTTGACATATTCCGGCTCGCGCTTTTTAATTTCGTTTCTTAATTTATTCGCCAGTTTTATTGTCTGGCGGCATGAATAACTACAAGGCATATGATATATATAAGAAAATACTGTATCTTTTAAAAAAGGATTGCAGAGAAACGACGGATTAGCTTTAGTATTTAAATAAGCCTGGTAGAGATGGCTAAATTTAAGCCAATCATTATATTTACGGAAGAATTTTATACAGCATTCAGGATAACCTAAAATATATCCGTATTTTAAGCTGTCTATCCGCGGTTGAAATATTACCCGATTGCCTATAATTACCGGATACCACATACATTTTTCGAATAATCTTTTGTCTTTAGAGATAAATACATGCACTTGCCCATCTTCTCTAGAGCCTAAGGGGTGGCCGTATGCGCTGGTAGTAGAAAGAAACTCCCTGCCTAAAACATTATCCGGTACGGATTCTTTATTTACGTTTTCAAAAATAACATCTTCCCGAACATATAAATTATATTTTTTACATATTTTACGGAATTCCTTCACTTTTTTTACCGGCATCCAGTCATCCATTAATGGCTTTATGCCCAAAACCAATGACATAAACATTGTTAACTGTCCGTGCCCTTGTTTTATTAAAGCATAATCCCGGCAAAAATTACGGGGAATATAAGGTTCTAATAATGCGCTATCCATGATATAATAGAATATAATTTTTAATTCTTCTCCATCATGCCCTAAAAGAAATACCCATGCAGCCAAATAAAGAATTCTGTTCGATAATTATAAGCCCTTATTGCAGTAATAATTGCGTATTTTGCCGGCCACAAGGAACAAGCAATAAAATATCTCCCTATGAACTATCTAAGCTTGAACAGGATATTTCCGCCTCTATCAAAGAATTTAGGAAAAAAGGTTATAACCGCATAGAAATATCCGGGGCTGATCCGCTTGAATATGGCAAACTACCTGAATTAATAACCACTCTTAATACAAATGGCTATAAATGGATTCGCATATCCACAAACGGCGTAAAATTATCGGATATCAATTTTACAAAAACAATTCTAAAGAAAAAGGTAGATATATTAAGAATCGCGCTTTATGGTTCTACTGCCCCCATCCATGATTCGGTAACAGGCGCCAAAGGCAGCTTCAATCAAACAATAGAAGGTATAAAAAATATTAAAAAAGCTGCCAAGCATACAAAAATATTGCTAACCTCCCTGCTGTTAAAACAAAATGCCCTCAACTTAAATTCAATTTTTGATCTTATGCATAACCTGGGATGCGATGATCTGTATTTTTCTCCGGTATTCATATCAAACGGTGACTACAGTTACTATATTCCGCATAAAATGCAAGGCCATTTCCTAAGAAAATTAATCAAGCATGCCCTCAAATCTAAGAAAAAAATACGCTTCAGAGAAACTCCTTTTTGTATTATCGGCTACGATAATGATTTCACCAACAATAAAGGCAAAGTAGCACACCTAGGCAGTAAATTTCAGCCCCTAACTCAACACCGGACGAAGGTTATAGATCTCCCTTCTTATCGAAAGAAAATAAAGATTAATATATGTAAAAATTGCTCAGTCAGCTATAAATGCGACGGTTTTCTTATGAATGATATCCTAAAATACGGTTCAGGTAATTTAAAAGCTGTTAAAAATTAACTTAAAAATCACCTGCGCTTCCCCTCCCTCCTTGCTCTATAGTGCCTGCTAAAAAATGAACATCCGAATGGCTTAAAACAGTTTTATATGTGTTGAACCATCCAAATAAGAAATATAATTCTTTAAGCTTGCTAAAAATTTCGCTATTTTTTTTCATAATTGTATTCTGTTTTAAAAATGATATAAATTTTTTATCATGATAAATCCTGTCATTGAGCGGATATGTATTGTTATTTGTAGAGGATAATTTTCGTAAGGTATCTTTTTTTCGGAGAAATTTATAAGTCCAGGGGATATCAAAATAAGAGCGGTAATATTTTTCAAAAACTTTTTCATATAAGTTATAATGCATGTATTTTTCATATTCAAATGCGCAAAGTAGGCTGATGAACTTTGAATCAGCAAAAGGATGCAAAAAACGATAAGAAAAAAAACTTGGCGGCTTAGCCCATGAAAGCGAATGATGGACGTTAAGATACGCCCTCCCTATATGAGCTAGGAAAAGATATATTGGATTATCGCTTTCGTTAAAATAACGTAAAGTTTTAATATTGCCTTCATTTCTTAGAGCTTTTAGCAAGAAATTGCGTGTAAAAATTTTGCTGGCTCTTATTATAAAATTATGTTTAATGCTCCTACTGAACCAAAAAGGAATATAGCCAAAAGCTTCTGTCCCGAATAAACCCGTAAATCGCGGAGAAATAAAAAATTCTAAATTGACTAAACGGTTAAAACTCAGAGAACAAGTATTTTTATGTTGAGAGATAAACTCGTTTGTTTTTTCCCTTCGATAGGTTAAATCTAAAAATAACCGTTCATTTGAATCCATATCCATAGACTGTTTTTGTATAATATGTCCGAATTTAATTTTTTTCGCAATTTTTTTAGCGATATTTAAATCAGTATTATTTCCGCTTACAGTATAAGCGATTATTTTTTTATTTAAGCTCATCAGATTTGCTATGATAAAACGCGTATCCCAGCCGCCACTTAATTCTGAAAATATGTATCTATGATTTTTATTGATTCGAATCTGAACAGCCTCGTTAAATATATCTTTTGTGAATTGAATTTTTCCTCTCTCAGACATATTGTTTATATTCATCGCCTTAAAATTTATATATTTTTTGTTGCTTATCTTTCTGCCGTCAAAATTTAAAATCGTGCCGGGAGCTTGATTATAAAGACCGCTAATAAATGTTTTCCCATCCGGAACAAAACCATAGGAAATAAATTTGGCTATGGCATTATAGTCTAACCGGTTATTTACATTTAGCCATATGATCGGCTCAGGCTCACTACAGAAAAAAAATCCGTTATCAGTGCGATAAATATACATAGGGGATAAACCCATATTATCGTTTATTAAGAATATCTGCTTTTTATCAACTATAATTATATTAAAAACACCCCTTAAATATTTAACAAAACTCAAGCTACTTTTGTTATATTCGCTAATTATCATTTTTGCTATATTTTCTCCTGTAAGAATTTTGAGTGATTTATTATCATGCGCATAAATATTGCCTACTATAAAACATGCCTTTTTATTATTTTTATCAATGAAAGAAAAATTTTCTGCTTCCTTTTTTTTAAATATTTCATGGATAAGAAAAAGGTATCCCTGATTGAAAATTGTAAATTGCCCAAACATGTTTTTAACTTTAAACAGCTGGGCCATTCGGCTAGTAAATGCTTTATGAGAATTACTAACACCATAAAAACCAAATATTCTTAGCATATAGAGTCCTAACGCTAATCTAAACTAAATCCATGATAAGATACGCACCTATTACACCCATATTTTTCTACTTTATTCCTAATCAATTCTGCTTTTTTGGAATGCCATATATCCTCCAGGCATTTATCGTTAATATTGCCTATATGGTCAGAGTAAATGCAGGAATAAATTTTCCCATTCGGCATAACAAATATACGGTTAAAAGGCGCCGAACAAGCTTCGGGCTTCTTTTTACCTGATAAGAATTCAATTGTCTTCTTAATAAAATAAGCATCTTTCCTGTCCAGTTCCAGCAAATCAACATAAATTAACGACAAATCATTAATAATAGAATTCCGCATTTCCTTGCTAAATTTAAAAATACTATTGTTGAAAATTGCATTAGTATAATTCTTCGCATTTTCGACCAATTTAATCTTAAGCCGGAAGTTATTTAACTTCGCAAAATTATATGCAGGAATAATATCTTTGTAATTAATCGGGGTTACCGTAAATTTTAGTTTAACCTTTATATCTGAAAATTCATCTTTAATAGATACCGCCTTATTCAAGGCTACAAACGGAGAATTACCTCTTTGCTTATAATGCTTAGTGACGCCATCAAAACTTATACATAAAGAAAGGTGCTTTCTGTGTTTTTTTAATCCAGCCAAGAAATCTAACATGGCCTCTCCTAAAGTACCATTCGTTGTTATGGCTTTTAAAGAACCAGGCCTTGTTTTTAAAATCAATTCTGTAAGTAATGCTAAATTCTTATATAAAAAAGGCTCGCCCCCAGTCAAAGCAATATCTGTATTATCGTCTAATATGCTGGATTCCAACATTTTCCTTACATTATCTAACCTGATATCTTTCTTGTGCTTCTCTTGCCAAATATCGCAATATTCACAACTTAAATTGCATCTATTGGTTATGGAAATATTTATATATTTTATTTTATTAATCATTATCAAATAAATAGCTTTATCAACCTATGGTTTAAATCTCGGCTGCCTTCATTACAATTTACACAACATGAAAGACTAGATTTTTCTATGGTGCATTTTTTAATAAATTCCCGGTATTTATTCGTATTTAAAATTTCTTGTAAGGAGACATTAAAGATATTGCCGATTTTGAATTTTTTTATGTCCTTGCCCACAATATAACAGCAAGGAATAACAGTGCCGTCAGAATTTATAACCAATTCTTTCAACGGCTTTAGGCATTTGTTGCTCCCTCTTTTTTGAATATACCTGCTATGTTGCGGATAAACAGGCAAAAGATATTTCCATTTATGTTTTTTTATCAACACTGTTTTCAATCGTAAAAAATCTACCCCTAAATTCATTGCTAAATTTGCGATATCGGCAATCTCATGCTCGTTATGCCTCATAATTATGAATTGAACTTCAATGCTTAAATTACTGCCTGCTGCCTTTTTGGCCCTAGCCAGATTATGTATATTTGAAACTACTCTTTGAAAACGACCTCCAATCCTGAATTTATCATAGGTTTCTTTAATCGCGCCATCTAAAGAAATGCTTAGATAATCTAATCCTGAGTTTAATATTTTTTTTATTTTCGGTTTAGTCAAATGCATGCCGTTTGTTGCTACTTTAACATAATGAATCCCTTTATTCTTAGCATAAAAAACCATTTCCATTAAATTATTATTGACAAAAGGCTCGCCATAATTATAAAGACTCAATGTTTTTATTAAATTGGCATTTGCATCAATTATCCTTTTAAATTCTTTTATCCCCATGTCTCGTTTATTTCTACCGTCTTGGTGAGAAAAACAAGTCGGGCATCTTAAAGTGCATCTATTAGTCGGTTCTATCATTAAATTTAGCATGATTTTAATTATTGAATAATTGCTTTGGGCATATTTTTTGCCTTTTTAAACATTCCCTCTAAAAAAGCATAACGTGTGCAATTGTGGCATTTTTGCCATAATTCATCTTTTATGCTCATAGAATATTTCATTTTCTTTCTAACCGCAGAAAATTTTTTGCTGCGCCAAATTTCTTTGAATGAATTTTTGTAGATATTCCCTGCGGTAAGAATGTCAACATAGTGACAACAGGAATATACGTTGCCATCTATATCAATCGCAACATAAAACCAACCTGCGCAACATTTAAACTGATTGTTAAAAATTTTCCTGTAATAGGTTAAATTATTATCCCTGCCGGAAGAATCTCGGAAGGCATCATCTTTGCCAGACTTCATTCTTGATATGATGCCGTATAAATACAATAAATTACTTCGTTTAAGAAAAGGGTCATTCTGATTTATTATTTTTTTTAAGTTTGAATGTAGTTTTATTGCCTTATTTCTGTCGAGTATTAAACTTTCCGTATCTGATGTCGCAAACATTAACCTAAATTCTATATAATCAAGAGCGTAATCTCTCCCTATTTTTAACATATCTTCTATTTCAAGGAAATTTAGCGCATTTATCAAATAAACTACCCTAATTTTAGGAAAACCTTGAATACGCTTTATGCCGGAAAGGACTTTTATTTTATTGTGTATATCGTCAAATACATTTCGGTCATTATATTGCAGATTCCTGAATGTTTTTTCTCTTGCAGATGAAAGATTTATATTAAAATCATCTACCTTGGAAAGCAGACGAATCTCTTTTATATCAAAAGAACCATTAGTACAAAAAGATAGCTTTATTTTTTTCGCTTTTACGTATTCAATCATGTCATATATATGCGGATGCAAGAAAGGTTCTCCCTTTCCTAAAAGCGTAATTTGCGCTACGTTCAAAGAACTGCAATCATCAACTATATTTTTAAAAATATTGAAACTCATATAAAATTCCTGCTCTGATCTACGAACTTTTTTAAGTTTTGAATGCAGAGAGCAATATAAACAATTAAAATTGCATTGATTGGTCAAGTTAATAGAAACATGCTTGGGACCAGCGAAGATTCTATTTTTTAAGAAACCGGTTAATCTCAATAAATCTCTCTGCATTTTTTTATATTTAAGCTTGTTTTAAGTTTTAACTTACAGCATCTTCGGCAAATAGGGAAAAATTTACCTCTTTGCAGATAACTATGAGCCTGCGAAACATCAAAGATATCCCTTATAAATTCACAAGTGATCCTCCTGCCTTGGCTGTCCAACCTATAATTATACAACTGATTGCAGGCGATGCCTTTTTTATCCGACATTTTTCCGTTTAGAAAATCATAGAGGTTATTTTTCATAAGCGCTGGCTCAAATGCGATAGAAATATTATATTTCTTTTCTAAAAAATTTAAACTGCTAAACAATGCTTCAATCTTATCGCGGCTCTCCGCCGGATTTTTAATTACCGGGCCTTGAATTTTTATAGACGGAACCATATCTTTAGCTAGCCTGCGGCTATCCCTATCTAAACTCATTCCATAAATAATTTTTTGGTTTCTTATTCCCAGTTTGATCAGCTGCTGTGATAATTTCGGAATTTCCCGCAAATTATCATTTTTCATAACCGAAGAGATATTTAGATTTAAAAAATCCTTTGTTAATTTTATGGCATTTATGCACTTTTTAAAAACTCCCCTCCCTCTTTGCGCATCATGATACTTTTCAGGGCCATCTAAAGAAAAGTTTATTTTTTTTAATCCCGCAAATTTTTTCAATCTTTCGGCTATCTTCTCATTAAGCAGTGTGCCGTTAGTGGTAATTTCATATGTAATGGATTTCTTATCTAATAAATCCATCATGTTAAAAAAATGCTTATTTAAAAATGGCTCCCCCCCGACAAAAGAAACATGTACAATATCCTTATATTTATCTATCAATTTTTTAAATTTAACCGCATCCATATCTCTGTTATGTCTTGCCTTTTTTTCTATCCTTACTTCCTTTTGCGTGCACATAGAACAGCTTAAATTGCATCTAGCGGTAGTTTCAAAATTAGCGGTTTTTCTTTTAAAATTATATACTGAATAATTTTTATATACGCCGCACATCAACATGCAGGAATGGCATCTATCCATACCCCTTATTCTGTTGTGCCATATATTAGTTAGTCTTTTTTTTGATAAAGTACCCAAAGAAGGCATTTTGAGGCAAGAATAGCATGAACCATCCGGCATTATGGTTACATCATTATCTAAAACAGAACATAGATTTGGTTTATTTTTCCCGAATAAATAAAAAGGAATGTCCTTAAAAAATTCGGCTTTTTTAAAATCTCCTTTTCTGTAGGCTTCATCAGAAACAAAAAATGCCTGGTTACGGATTACACACAGTTGTTCCTTGCTAAAATTAAATCGAAGTGGTGATATTTTATTTGTATAACTTTTTATATTTTCTGCCGGCTTAAAAGAAAATCCGCAATTCAACTTATCAGCCAATTTATAGACTTTGATTATTTGATTATAATTTTGCGGCATTATGGTTAGCTTAAGTTCTATTTTTTGGCTCGGCCTAACTTTCTTGATTCTATGGATTGTCTCTATCGCCTTATTAAACGCTCCCTCCCGCCCTCTTATTAAGTCATGTGCCCTGCCAATACCGTCGATACTAATATTTAATTTAAAGTTTAAAGAGATATTCAGTTTTATAAAATTAATAATCCTGTCTTGCAATAATCCATTAGTTGAAATTGTTTTAAGGCTGCCCGGGAAAGCACCCTCGATTTCACGCGTTATTTCCGGCAAGTTCTTTGTTAAAAATGGCTCCCCGCCGCCCAACGATATATCAAAATCATGGCCATAGCGCTTATAACTTTCCCGGATAAGGGGATCGCCTAAAACATTTTTTACTGCCTTGCTGGATATTTCTATGGCAGGCCGCTGTTTCCATATATCGCAATGCTTACAGCGACAATTGCATTTGCTGGTAACCATCCAGTTAATTGATCGGATTAAATTCATCTAATTAAAAACTTTAGTGTATAATCTATAACCTTTTTTACATTCTCTGCAAATCCCTTTGCCAGGAATAGCGCTATTTATGAAATTAAAATATGCATCTGACGATACTACATCTATAAAATCATCATTATTAATATTACCCAAATTGACCGGGTAATCGTCTAAATAGCAACAAGGGCATATTTTGCCATCGGAATTTATCCTTACCTCATTTTTAGCCAATGCGCAGAGTTTCTGGCTATCAAATTCAAAGATGGATTTTAGTTTATCAATATAATGATTTTTATCCGCGAATATTTTTTTTAAAATCTGCCTTGCGTTCAAATTATCTAAATCTTTAAAAAATGGATTTATTTTTATTTTTATATTATTTTGAAGCGATTTTGCTAAAATTAAAGGTGCTTCATCAAAATAAAACGACTCTAAATCATGGCGTTTGAAAACTGAATTATTCAGACCATTCATGCTTGTATCCAGCAGAGTAAATGCCATTGAATTGATATTGCCAGAAAAAAGATCAACCATTTTATGAATAGCCCTGAAATTATCCGGCCGGATACATATATTCATATTCAGATATTTACCGCGCCTGCTTAAATATTTAATTGAATTAAGTGTCCGCTTAAAAGCTCCCCGCCTCCCCCTGATAACATCATTTATTGATGCTGTGTGAGAATCCAAAGAAAATATCACGTTGTCTGAAAATTCATTTAAGCATGCTCTTGCATTATGGCTAATTAATCCATTAGTGTATACGGAGACATAGAAATTTTGTTTTTTGGCATAGATTAAAAGTTCTTTCAACTGTGGATATATAGTAGGCTCTCCGCCTGTAAAATTGATTGCTTTAACATTTAATAGTTTCGCCTGCTGAATTATTTTTTTTACTTTTTCATAATCCAGTGAATCATTTTTAAATTTCCAGCTGCACATATCGCAATTGCAATTACATCTGGTAGTTAACCTGATTTTTAAATAATCTAGATGCGCGATCCTTTCAATTAACCTTGCCGTATTTCCTGCGCCCATAAAATTACCTTTATACCTGGCAGGAATCTTACTTTTCATGATATTTGTTATTCTAGAGGCTAATTCTTTAGAAGACATTCGCGAACCAGCTTCAGAAAACATATTATTATAATACTTTGTCCTTATTTTTTGTTCCTGGTCTGTCCGGCGGGGAAAAATGATGGTTCTTATCCCGGCAAAAAGCGCATTATTTACTGAATTATATCCGCCCATGGAAATAAATAAATCCGCTGCTTTTACATAATTAATAAAATCGGGGATGAATTTTTTGATTATTATATCTTTTGTATTTCTTGTTCTTTGTCTTAATGTTTTCAGATTGCCTTTGCCGATGGAAGTCCCCGTTGAAATCAATAATAGCGTATTAAAATTCTTATCAATATTATTTTTTATATCGATTATTTTTTCCACTATATCAATACCATCTCGGCCGCCTCCGATACTTAACAGAATTAGTTTTTTATTGTGGACACCCAGCTTTGCCTTTATTTCATTTTTAGTATTTAATGATTCTTTATCTATCATTATTATTCTATCGGTAAAAACTATTTTTTCCCCTAAAGCTTTAAATTTTCTAAAACTAGTAATAAAACCCATCTTTTTATCGGAATGAACAAAAACAGCATTAAATAATTTTAGCCTTTGATAAAGCTCGACTTCATCCAACGCCGCATCTATAATATCCCTTACGGAAGAATATATTAATGTTCCGCATTGGGTTAAGTTTTGTATAAATTCGCTTATCTCTTTTTTAAGATACCCCCTGCCGAAAGGAAAATGTTCAAATATGGCTATATCCGGAACAAAATTTTTTGCAACCAATCGCAATATTATTTTTCTCTTTATAACAGCGCTTTTACTATTAGCCGGTAAGTAAAAAACATGGGGTAACTCTTTTTCTTCGCCCTGCGGTAAATTTATTACCTTAGCATATCTATTTATTTTCAATTCCGGCTGTGGCTTACCGCTATTAACAACCAATAATTTATAATGCGGGAAACATGCTTTAATTGCTTTACAGATCGCATAAATTCTCGATCCATGGCCTAATCCACCGCAATGATGATAATAAAATAGTATTCTTTGCATTCTATTTAATAACTACACTGGCATACTTGCCTCTTCGCCGAGGCAATATGAATTCTTTTTTTTCTATATGTATTTTGAGTTTATTGTCTTCAAAAAAAGCTCTGAATCTCTCTTCTAGCTTTTCTACGGGAATATACCCTGATTTTTCTTCAGGGACCAACTTAATAAAAAACTGTCCATTCTCAAAAAACACCTGGTAAATCAATATATTCTCTACATCATAAAACATCCGGTCAAGCTCCAGCGGAAAAACTACTTTGTTATTATAGTTTATTATCTCATCTTCACGCCCTACAATATCTCCAATTAAAGGGCTCTCTAGGCCGCATGAACATTCCTGCTTTTCGGTCACATAAGCGAAATCACCGTTGAAATATTTTACAAATGGCATAACATGATTTTCCAAGTGCGTTAGGACTACGCGGCCTATATCCATTCGCTTAAAATTGTGATCCGGTATGATTTCCGCATGGATGCTATTACTAAAAACATGGTTGCGGCCATTACGGCAGCTAAATGAAACAGGGCCCACTTCGGAACATCCGTATTGATTAACAATCCTGCAGTTCAAGTATTTCTGAATCAACTTTTTTGTTGAAGGCAGCAGTGTTTCATAGGTTGAATGCACAATATACTGTCCTGACAAATACAGTTTTTCTTTCTTGAACCGGAAAAGAAGCAGCTTTAAATAAGTAGGATTGGCATGGATGAGAAAGGCTTTAGAATCCATTATTAAGCTATATATCTTTTTGATTTTAGAAAGCGGCTCATCTATGAAGTTATCACTGGGAGGAATAATAATAGCTCTCCCTATGTTTTCATCCTGCCTGCGGCACAAAAAACTTTTTCTTAAGGGATGCCTGGCCTCTAGACAACTTAATGAAGTTAATTTTAACCATGACTGGCCTACTTCCCATTTTCCGGTATTAAGAAAAGAGGCCGATATACGGCTGGATATGTCTGAATTCAATGGCCTAGCGTAAATAAATACATTAGAACCGCAGGAAGAGGTCCTGTAAACGCCATAATTCTCTTCAAAATAATTTGGCATAATCTGCTCTTTTGGAAAAAAATGTTTTAATTCATTCCTTGTTACAAAAGGAAGGCCCTTCGGATTAACCTTGCCTTCCGACTCGGCAAGTTTTTTAAATTTTTCGCGATAAAATTTTGATTTGGCAAAAGAGTAGTAAATAACCCTTTTAAACTTATAATCACTGATATATTTACTGTATTTATTCTGGCTATATAAATGCATTAAGGTTCTATCTGCTTTAACGTTTATGGTTTCTTCTTTAAAGCAATCATTCAAAATAACTGTTTTTTCAAAATTCCTGCCGCACTCATCTTTAAACTTACAATCACCCCTTAATATGCTCTTGCGATACTTAACATATCTATCGCTATTCCATAGCGTTAGGAAATTATGTTCATGCAGATTCCCCATGGATAATTCCCGAGCGCGCGCCATAGCACAACAGGGATAAACATTACCTTCCCAGTCAATTGTTACATGATCAAAAACTCCATAGCATACATTCCTACCATAAAATTTCTTTCCATATAAACCATTAAAAAAATTATCAATTTCTTCTTCTAATTCAGCAGAATATTCTTTTAGTTTTTCAATCTGTAATTCTAAAGGTAACCGCAAAAGCAAATAAAAATAGGGATCTACGCTTACCGGAATACCAAAATCGCGGCTCTTTTTTAGAATGCGGGGCCAGATATGAAAATAAAATTCCCTGAATTCTTGCCTAGTGAGTTTTAATTTTCCGATATTCTTTTTATTTTTTTTATTAAGATGTACGAATGATACCTTGTTGATACCCAGCTCTTTGGCGATATCTAACAAACCATCAAGGCCCCTGTAATTAAATTTAGTAACTACGGCATTGAATTTAATTACTATATCCGGGCATATCTTCTTTATTCTTCCGGCAAGATATATGTTCCTGGCGAATGATTCCTTGCTGCCGCGTAACGTATTATGTACTTGCTCCTGCGGAGAATCCAGCGATAAATATAAACTGTCTACTATGCCTTTAAGTGCATTTATTTTCTTAGCATCGGTAAATACCAATGCATTGGTTTTGAGTCCAACCTGGAAGCCTGTAGTTTTAGCTTCTTTCATTATAGAAAATAGGTCTTTCCTTAATGTGGGCTCCTGCCCATGGAATCTTACATAATTAGCCCCAAACAATTTCAAATGTTTAAGAATTCCGGAAATATCTTTTCTGGTAAGCGAAGTATTTATGTTGCTCTTCCAGTTATCACACATTATGCAACGCGAATTACAGCCTTTAACTAAATGTAAATCAACCCTAAAATTGCTTGGTTTTGTGCCTTTATTCAAATTCATTATAGATTTTGCGAAATCCGGCATAAGTAGATAATCATACAAATATTCCATTTGTTGCGCTGTCTTTTTTGCATCAAAGGTTTTTTCAACAAAAAACCGGGCATTCAAACAATTCCGGAATACTCTTTCTCTGTTATCAAGCATAAAGTTAACTTTATCCAATATGGCTTGATGATCATCTTCTCTGACTAAGTATCCTGTTTCATTGTCCGATATAAGCTCCGGTATCCCTGAATGATACGTAGAAATAACAGGCATACCTGAAGCCATAGCTTCTTTTAATACATTGGGTATGCCTTCCTTATCGCCATCCGGCCCTGTTTTGGAAGGCAGTAGAAAAAGATTATGGCGATACAGTTCTTTAATAAATGATTGATGGTCCATAAAATTCTTGATGTTTACTCTTTCCGCAATGCCGAGTCGTTTAACTAACCTCACCACGTTATTCTTTAGCCTTCCCTCACCCAATAGAGTAAGTGTCGCATCGGGATATGCCCTTAAAAGCCTATAGAAAAATTTCAATGTCGTATCAAAGCCCTTCTTTTCTACGAATCTTCCCGCACAAAGTATTCTAATTTTATTTTTACTGGCCATCCTCAGTTTAAAAATAATCCTATCTATATTGATCCCGCCGTAAACAACTTCTATTTTGGACGGCTCACACCCCAAAGAAAGCAATTCTTCCTTCATCGACTCGGATTTAACTACAAATTTCGAAACAAAAGGTAAAAAAGATGGAAGGAAATAGCGTAATTGAGGAACAAATAAATCATGTCCCCTTAAATTTATAATTAAAGGCAGACGGGATTCCTTTATAAGGCGATGGCAAAAAATAGCATCGGTAAGAAATTGGGCATGGATAAGCCTCGATTGACTCCTATTGATAACTTCTTTAAATTTTCCCATGCCTTGCCGATAAATTTTTTCATAAATTTTTGGGAAAATTGGCCATTGGTGATGATACAATTTCATAAACTCTTCATAACAATAGTAATTTATTTTTTTATCAAGCCTTTCGATATTGCCGCAAAGAACAATCGGAGAATATCTGTTCAAGCGTTCTGCCTCATCATAAATAAAATTCTGCCCTACGGTATCGACCCTAAACCGTAAATAAGCAATATTTATTTTTGAGTTTTGATTTTGGGGCAATGATTTGATATTAGACATTAGCACAAAAGGATAATATTTCTAAAATAAATAATTATTTAATAATTAAGCTTTTTATCATGGGCAATTATTTTTCGAAAGAATCCGCACAATACTCTCTCATCCAAGCCTCGAAATTGATAAATCTAATTATATCCGCATTAAAAGCAATATCATAATTTAAATATTTATTAAATTTGAACACGGCTTTAATTTTAGAATAATAATTTTTATTATAATTCTCTTTCCCCCATGAGCTAGGTTGTTCCATATAGGTTCTCAATAATTCATAGCTTTTGAACCGTTTAATTTTCTGATAAAGCTGATTTTTAGGATACTGGCCGCATTTCAACTGTTTTAATCGCCCGTCTCTGCATGTTCCCGAAGCAAAAGGCAATTTCAAGAGGCCGCGATAATATTTTTTCATTACTTCCAGATATAAATTACTGAATTGCAAATACTCAGGAGGAACAGTAAATAAAAATTTTAGGAATTCAGTATCTAGAAATGGATAGATGCGACATCCCAGATAATTTTGGAAAGGTTGTATCCATCCAGAAAAAACTCCGTTATCATAAACAGCTGAAAAAAAAGATCTATTGAGAAGGTTAATCGATAATTGAAGGGGTATATTTTTCAAAATGTTTTTCCTTTTTTCAAATTTTGGTGCGGTTAAATAGTCGCGCTTATCCGCAGTTCTCGTTATGAAACTACTTGAAAAAAATCCATTCAATCGATTAAGGTATTTTTTTCTATCATAACTAATAATAAAATTGTTGTAGATATATAGATATCCTCCCCCTAATAATTCTCCTCCGCATAAACCGGATAATACATAAGCATCAAATAGATATTTATCCCTTAGTTTTTCAAAATAATTTTCACTAAAATCAATTAATTTACTACTTCTTGAAATTTCATGATGTAGATTTAGTTCTTCCGCTAATTTTTTCGCGCAGATAACGTCTTTATCGCTATCCCCTTTCATATATGAGATTAATCTGGTCTTAAATTGCATATTCTTTAAATTGTGCGGCAGAATATTACCCAAAATAAATCTGGTATCCAATCCCCCGCTAAGTTCACAATTATTAATTTCGTACTCTTTTATGCATGCTCGAATAGCAGACCTCAACTTCTCATTTGCTTGCTCGGTAAAATATTTTATCGGCTTGTCCCTATCGATCCCGATATCTAATCTATCGTACTGCCTCAATTTTAAATTATTACTTTTTAATTCAATAATAGATGCGGGCGGCAAAATGCTTATCCTTTTAAAAAATGTTTTATTTGCCAACGTCGCCCCAAAAATAAAATACTCGGCAATGGCATCATGATTTAGTTCTTTGCGAAAGTTCTTATATTTAAGAATAGGTTGATATTGTGAACAAAAAATTAAAGCGTCTTCGCTATTGTAAATGAAAAGCGGATACAATCCGAACAAATCATTGGCTAGCACTAAATGTTTATTATTCTTATTCCAAATGGCTAAAGCAAACTTTCCATTCAGATTTTTAAAAACATCTATTCCCGATTGTTCAAATGAATGCAAGATGACTTCGGCAGGGCTATTACTATATTTAAAAATGTGTTGGCTTCTTATCAGGTCGTTAATTTTGTGCTCGTAGCCGAAATTCATTCCCCCCATAAGCAGCAATAGGGTTTTATCTTCATTCTCCACCAACATCTTCTGCCCTTCATAAGCTGAATATGCATGGAGAAGAAAAATATTTTTATCTTTAAAGTTTTCAATATGCAGTTTTTTATTAAAAGACAGATCATCTTTGATGTCAGCCAAATAGCTAGAATTTGACTCTATCCCCATTTTTCTATTTATAAATCCGAAAATCATTGATTTTACCCGCCTATTTTAATTTACGGTTATGCTCATACCAACTCACGAGATTTAATATCAACCATATCTTCATACCAGCTTCATAATCATTCAAATTTCTGTAGTGTTTTATTAAATGTTTAATGAAAACTTCTGAAATTCCCAATTTTTTACTTTTTATTAACTTTTCTATAACAAATTTTGCATTGTTCTGATACCATAATTTAAAAGGAGGCGTAAATCCTTCTCTTTCTCTATCTAGAATTTCTCTGGGTAGTTTATTTTTAAAAGCTGATTTTAACATGTATTTTTGCCTCTCTGGTTGAATGATTAAATATTCAGCTGGAATTCCTATGGCCAAATTAACAAACTCTTTATCCAAATACGGAAGTTTGAAATCCATAGCATTAGCCTTAGCGGCATAAACTATGTAATCAACTCTATTTTTGACCAGAAAATTTAAATCAATTAAAACCTGACGTTTGACAGTATCTTTCACTTTTATTTTTTTTATAACACGCTCTAAAGGAAATTCTAACTTAATAGTATTATAATTTCGTTCAAAAAGCATTGCTAATTCCTCTTCACTCAAAAAAATCTCTCCGAATTTATAGTGTTCATAGGCAAGCCAGCGTTTACCGCTATCTGCCATCTCTGAGTTTAACCGGGAATTATTATTTTTTTCAATAAAACTTAAGCGGTGCATTTTTAAACCACGAAACAAACAATCGGCACCGTCTCCGGCAAATACGGTATCGGTATATTCATTCAATTTAGCCAGCATAAGATAAGCAGGGAGAAAACCATTATCTCCTATCGGTTGAGGTATATTTTTAGCGTATAGCTCATCCATCTTTTCAAGATCTTCCGGATTAATAATTAAATCATTATGGATAGTATTGTATTTTTTGGACATTCTTTCGGCAAAAATCAAGTTTTCTGCTTTTTTATGGTAAGCTCCTGTCAGCGTATATATTTTTCTGTCTGTCAGCTCTCTTATCGTATGAAGCACTGCCGCAGAATCCAGCCCACCCGAAAGCAGTATTCCTATGGGTTTTCTTTTGTCCGGCAATTGCCGCATGATAACTTTTTTTAATTTCGAATAAATATTCCTGCAGATATAATCTTTGCTTCTCCGAATAACTTTTGGCTCTTCTGAATAATCAAAATTGAATCTTTTGTTCTCGGGATTAACTGAATTACGTATTATCGTTAACGGTTTAGGCACAAATTGATAATTCAAGTAATATGCCAGCGCATCTCTTTGTATTGTGCCTGTATCAAACCTGACAGATTTTGATAAATTGATAAATTTTATTAATTCATTTTTTTTAAGTAAATATAAAAATTCATCCAGCCGGTTAAAATCATCTTCATCATTAAATGCATTATGATGCAATAATATCCCTACCCCTGGCTTCTTTATTCTATTTATTTTTTTTATTGTTTCGGAATTTTTCATGGTGAACCATTCACCATTATGTTTTCTTTTGTTAAAATCTATATCAACCGGAATATACCTCAAATTGCTATCAACATTAAAATGTATATTTTTATGGCCTGCGGAGATAGCTGAAAATCCTTCTTTAGCAAGTATGCAAAGCGTATTTCTATCAAATCCGTGCCAGGGAGGGGTGAAAATATTCATTTTTTTTTCAAAAAAATTTTGCAATATTTTTTTGCCTTTAACTATGTCTTGATTTTGTTTTTTATATGGTCTTTCAGCACCAAACTCATATTTATTAAATTTATCCGTTGATAGCGAATAATTTTTGTGGCTAAAGCCATGCTGGCCAATTTCTATTAAATTTTTATATATTTTTATTTTCTCTATTAAAAAATAGCGGCATCGTTCAGTTAATTTATTCGGTATCAATGAAAAGTGTATGGGAATTTTATGCGACATGAAGATATCCATGAGCCGTTTTAGCTTATTATTCAGGCATGCCACATCATCGTCACGGAAAAAGATATATTTTTTATATATCTGCACCATAAGTATAAATATATGATTCCGTATCTGTAAAACCTTTTTTAAAAAGATATACGGAATCATTTTTTCCATCTACGCCCGTACCCAAAACCAATCTCGAATATCCTCTTTTCTTATATTTAAGCATTAATTGATATATCATAAAATATTTGGCATATTTTTCATAACCCGTATTATTCATTCCGCCATACATCATAAATATATTGCGGCCTGATATAAGTATGATGGAAATTGCTATTAGTTCTCTACGATATTTTACACATATAAATTTCAAGTTTTTCTTGAGGTATAAAAATAAGCTGGCAAAGTATGAGATTTTTTGACACGGCACATTATTTTTTTTCATCATCGTGCTATAAAATTTATAGAATATATTTAAATATTCCACATCGCATGATTCGCTAAAATTCAACCCTTTCATAAGTGCTTTATTAATACGCTTCATGTGTGCTGTAATAATATCTCTATGCAACCTATCTATATCGTGTGATAAATCAATAAATACGAAAGGCTCTTTTTTAATTATATTGCCCAGTTTTACCGTTTTTAAAAAGGGGTGTTTTCGTATGATGATTCTTTTTATATTATTTTTTGAACAATATTTAAATAAGCCCGATATGGCACGGTCAAAAAATTTACGGTCAAATCTACGGTAAATTATGCCTCCGTAACGAAAGCTTAGAATTACATCATTTCGCAAAGAATAAGGAAAAATAACAATATTGTTTTTTATTTTATAAACATATTGCCTGCTTTGTTTTTGCGTACGGGCAAAATTATTTTTATAAAATATATCTTTCTCGGATATGCTATTTGTATTATTATCCCACTGTTTTCTATCGTTAACATCTATTATCATGCTTAAGCAAATTCTACTGCAAAGAAAACTAGCGTTATCAAAAGATGGAACATAACTAAAATAAAATTCCTTTATATTTTTATCGATTAACTCCTTTGCTTCTTAATCATTCGGGTGGGGTAAGTTACCTGCATATATATTCGACAGACGGTTTTTGAAATATTTTTGGTATGTCATTTCAAACATACTATTTTCTATCGCCAGTAAATTTTCTATATATCCTGATTTAAATGTTTTGCCAGTTTTAAAATCGAGCGTGGCGCAGATTTTTTTACAAGAAATATTAGGAAATCTATGCTTGCAGTTCAATTTTGTGTTTGAGCATATACGGTAATCTTCAAAACTACGTATTTTTTTAATATCGACTGAATTGTGGATGTTGCCAATATAAAACTTTTTCTTAAGACTAGGATTATTCCGTAAATGTATCATGGATAAACAGGCATAGGCCTCACCGGAGGGATCGAATGATATTTCATCGCCCATATCACAACTACTCATAGTGATTTCGGCATAGCTTTTTGTTTTTATTTTAGTTATATACCAATCAATTGGATCAATAGTAAGACTTTTACCTTGTGATTTTAAATATTTATGTAAAGTTAATACTTTCTTAAAACTATTTAAAAAAGAATTGAGTGTTTTATTTGCCCATAGCTGGCCGAAAGCGGCTAAAATCTGTATATTAACTAAACCGTGTGATAAAAGCGATACTACATTTTCATAAAGCAAGTGAGAATTTTGCGGATTTACAGTCATTTTTACTCTCGGAATTTTTTTTGTTATCCTGATATAATTATGTAGATTTAGCAATATGCGCCCATATAAACGCTTATCTTTATACCTAAAAACATTCTGTGAAAAACCGTATCCATCAAGGCTAAAGGCAAATTTAATGCTGTGGTCTTTTGCGAACTCTATCATCTCTTTATTCAAAAGCGTTCCGTTAGTCGGAATATCATCAAAAACTATTCTTCTCGCAAAATCATTTTTTTTAATAAATATACCTGCCTTCTTTATTAGCTCAAAATTAGACGTGGGCTCACCACCAGTCAAAATTATTTTTTTTACATTTTTATTTTCAAGAGCCAATTTCAATATCTTTTCTAAAGTTATCCATCTCATCTTAACATGTTTATGAATAACAAAACAATATTTACAATTCAAGTTACAATTGAAAGTAATAAATATTTTAAATACCATCTTACTGCTTTCCTTTATTTATAATGAGGTTTTTAAAGAAAATCTCCGGATCAATACTAGCTAGTTTTAATTCTTTAATTTTTCCCGAAATAGTGCTCTGATAATATATCTGCTGCTCTTTCTTCAAGCGCCAATCAAGACCGTTGATCTCATTAAAGGGAACCTCATCTTGCCATAACGTATCATATTCACGCAATATTTCTATGCCGAATTTTTCCGGGGTTCGCGATATCAAACTGTTGCGCCTGGGTTTAAAGCGGTATAAATTTACACAATCGATGTTCTGTCTGTTTTTTTCTATAAAATCTACTATCATAACCTTATCTTTTTCGCATTCATAAGGATACCCGACGGTAAAACCAACCTGATTTTTTATAGCTTGCTTATGCGCTAATCGTAATATTTCAGATACTTCATCGCTATCTAATTTTTTGGAAATCATCTGCTGCCTCTTTGGATTGACAGATTCAATGCCCCAACGAATATGAACACACCCTGCTTTCTTCATCTTTTCAATAAGTCTACCATCTATACCTTTAGCAATCATATAAGCAGACCATAAAAATTTATTATCTGCCTTGGTAACCAAATCTAAAAAGCGCGATAAATAATCATTATCGAAGTTTAACTCATTATCTATAAAATATATATGCCTTGTGCCGCCGTGTTTTAACACCTGCATCAATTCATATACTGCGCTATGCACATTCCTAATTCTCAATTTTCTTTCTGTAAGAAGAGAACAGAAAAAACAGTTATATATACATCCTCTGCTCAGTTCAAAGTACAAAAACGGAAAACTATTTAGCTTATACTTATTTAAAAAAGAAAAGTAGGCTAAATAATTGAAACTATAAGAAGCATGGCTATGGATATCTAAACCCTTGCGCTTATGGCTGCATATTTTTTTATTTCTTAAATGAGCAATATTAAATATATCTTCCGTGCTTTTGTTCGTGACTAAATCTTTAGCCGCTTCTTCCGGTTCGGAAGTAAAAACATAATCAATAAATGAGTACTGGCCTAAAATCTCCTTCGAATACAATTTACAACATGGACCGAAAAAAATTATTTTTGATTCCGGGTAAATTGATTTGATTATCTTGGCAATTTCTGCGGAAGGCTTGAGGTTTTCAGCCCAAAGAGGTATATAAAAGAACAGATAGTCGCTTTTATCTAAAAATTTGATTATTAATTTAGCTATTCGAGATATTTTTCTATTATAATCATAGGGGTGCTTTCCCAGATAGCGCCAAAAAAGTTTTATTTCGCTGAAAATAGATACAAAATTATAATACTTTATATCTATACTTTCCTTTAATTCTTTTTTTAGATAGGATATCGTAGAAAAAACTTCATGATGCGGAGCTTTTTCATCCCCGCCTTCCCCCTCTTTTATAACTTTGGGAAATGCCTCATTAGGCACAAGCAAAAAAGACAGGTTTATTTTTTTTGTCATAACTTCAATGATATCATGCGAATATATATTATTTTTTTTGAGGACATTATCATATTTTTTCTTGGGCATAACAAAAATATCTTTTTTATGATTTAATAAATCATTTAACTTATTCAAACTAAAATGCCCCAATTCTCCCCATACGCATTCCTTCGCGGCATCAATATAAGGGGCCATTTCTTCAATAAAGTGCACTGTCTGATTAATATCATTCTTCTTTTCGATATGCAAACCACTCAACAGGGTTATATAATTATAAATACCGAGACTATGGGAATTTTTAAGCACTTCTTTTATTTCTTGTCTGCTTGTTTTTTTATTAATAATATCGAGCATTCTTTTAGATGCGTATTCGACACCCCACCTTAACTGCAAACATCCAGCTGTTTTCATTTTAATAAGTAATTGGTAGTTTATATTGGGAATGGCTAATGCACTCCATCTTAAATTGGGTAATTTCTTTGCGAAGGCCTGACAAAGAAGGTCTAAATATTCCTCATCGAAATTTATGGCAGCGTCCATAAAATGGAAATACCATGTGCTATATCTTTTAGAAAGATACGTTAAATCATTTATAACCTTATCGATACTTTTTGAATAAACGTGATTTTTATGGATATAATAACAAAAGAAGCAATCGTTAGTACAACCCCTGCTTATCTCGTAAGGCAAAACAAGTCTATTATTGGTCTTATATCTCTCAAGATTAAATAAACTAAAGTCCGGCAAAGGGTAACTGTTAAGGGATATCTTTCTATCTTCTATGGGAAAAAATATTTTTTTATTCTCTCTATAAGATATACCTTCGAGTGAAATGGTTGTTGCCTTTTCTAAATATCTCACGATAGCATATTCATCTCCATTTTCTCCGAAGGCATCTACAAAATCAAAAATTTTTATGACTTTTCTTATGTGGGCTTTTGGACAATTCCCAAAAAATATTACTTTTTTTGCTGGATAATTTTTTTTTAATTCTTTTGCTAGGCAGAGCGATGATATTAGATATTGCAAAGAAAACTGTTCAAGCACAGCAACAGAAAAAATAGCTGTATTAAAATCATCGGTATTTATTTCTTTAAATATTTTTTTGACAGCATAAACTATTCGGCTATCTTCTTTATTCCTAAGATGCTCCAAGCATCTTTGGAAATCATTAAATATATTTATATCAGGCTTACTGTATATACCGCGGTAATCATCATTTATTATGTCGATTCTTAAATCTAACAATTTGATATCAAATTTTTTCTTAGTTCTCAATATGGCGATGAGATTGCCGATATCTAAAGGTGGAGATTTAATCATGCCGGGGCCTCTGGGGGCGGGAGGCAAAAAAACAGCTAACCTATCATGATTATTTGCTATTATACTCATGCATATATTTCGTTATCAAATCGCAGATATAGGCAATTTTTCTTTCGGGCATAGCATAAGAAATCGGCAGCCATAATGCTTTTTTTAAAACTTTTTCCACAACCGGTAAATCTCCATCCTTATATCCTAGGTATCTATAATATTCTGTGAGATGTAAAGGAAAATTATATCTTATTTTTGCCTGTATGCTATTTTCATGCAGGCGAGCTTTTATTTTTTCTCTGTTTTTCGACAATATAATAAAATCTCTGTAAACATGCCTACTCTTCTTTTCTTCTTTTTGATAGAAGATATCCGTTGGCATATTTTTCATGTACTCATAAGCAATCTTTCGTCTTCTTGAAATTATTTTTTCTAAATACGGCAGTTTTGCCCCTAAGATAGCCGTTTGCATGACATCGATTTTACAAGGCGTTCGCTTTGACAATATCAACTCTGGATTATTTTTTACATACGTCATTTTCTTTATCGTATCGTATATCTTTGCATTATTGATGGTAATTAATCCACTATTCCCCATACCGGAAAAAATTTTACTGCTGTGGCAACTAAAGCAACCAATGCCAAAATTACCAACTTTTTTGTTGCCATACTCAGCACCGTGCGCATGACTACAGTCTTCTATTACGGCTAAACTATTTTTCCTTGCTATCTCCATAATCTTATCAATTTCGCAAGGATTGCCGTGAATATGCACAGGCATCAGTGCTTTTGTTTTATTATTTATGTTTTCTTGTATTTTATAAGGGTCTATGGTAAGAGTAGCGTGTTTGATATCCACAAATTTAGGTATGGCACCGATATTGGAAACTGCGAGGGCTGAAGAAATATAGGTATAAGACGGGAGAATTACTTCATCATTTTCTTTAATGCCTGAAGCCTTTAATGCTAATTCAAGCGCTGCGGTTCCGGAATTTACCGCTATTGCATATTTAGAACCATTATATTCGGCGAAGGCTTTTTCAAAACTTTCTATATATTTTTCATGCTCATGCTCAGATTTTAACTCTAAAACTTTTTCTATATTTCTTATAATTTTTGTTATAAAAAAATCATTTTCCTGACTGTAATCTTCAAAAGGGGCAATCAAATTTCTAAACATTTTTAACCTGCTTGATCCTACGACAGAAACAGCACACGCCTAAAAATAATAGCATCTTATGATATTATTATATTGACAGGATTTTAACTGCAATTATGTTATAATTCAGGGTAATTCTTGCTTTGATAAGGAATAATTCTACCAAAAATTTTCGAATTTTTTTCTGCTAGAAGAAAAACATTTAGTTCGTAAGTCTTCACCTTTAATATTCTGGCATATGCTATTATCTTTGGACTGCCCTGCTAGCATATAATATGCTATATCCATAGCTATATTATCTAAAATATCTCCTAATTCATAAGTATCAAACATCACGTCACATATATAGGCACGGTGCCCTTCTAAACCCTGCGTATATTTCTCGCATGCCTTTTTACTGCTATAGTATTTGAACCCTTGATATGCAGCTATAATTTCTCTCGTTTCGCTTTCATCCCACTTATCGCAGTCTCTACCTTGTCTTATTTCTCGACAAAACCCGGAGCTGGATTGAGCTTTTCTCATTAGGAAAAGATCACCCTGATTATATGCTTCGCATAAATTATTCTGCCAACCAGACAAATTATCACAAATATTCATGTTTGAACAAAAAAGCTTAACTTCGGATGACATTTTTTCACATTTTCCTTCAGCTAAATCTCTGGAAGCCATCATATCTTTAGCCATCTTTTTACATATGCCTGCATTATCGATATTATCACATAAAGTAAAATCATTTTCTCTTACTGCTGCATATGCCATAATGCCGGTAAAAAAACGTGAATCATGCTTGATGCTTTCTTTGAGAATGCTTACCCTGTTTGCTTGAAATAAAGTATCGGGATTTAACCCGCCCTGCCCGCCATCCACCGGACGAAATGGAATTGTCGTTTCGCTTTCCGCTAGCCTTTCCGCCCATAGATTACTATAATCAAATAGAACAAACGCGACGCTCAAACACAATATGAAGTTTTTGTTTTTAACAATAAACCTTGTATAATTATGAATAAATTTATCCATTTTCAGCCACCCCTTTCCTTCTAATATATTTTATCTTTACGATTTTGTATGCTATAATACTTTAAAATATTATTTAGAAGTATTTTATCATATTTAACCAAGCTATTCTATGCTTATTTTTTACCCTATTATTATCGCGCTCGGAGTTTATTCAAGCTATACAGATATTAAATTTCATAAGATAAAAAATAACCACCTATTATTCGCAACAGTCTGCGGATTAATGGGTTATGCGTATCTGATCGCAGGTAATAAAATAGCGCTGGATATAAATTTGATAGTTAATATATTATTCGCATTCATACTCGGACTTATGCTTTATTTGGCAGATGTCTGGGGTGCCGGAGATGCAAAACTTTTTTTTGTCTTCTGTCTGCTTATGCCCAGCAATAAATATGCTTGGCTCTTCCCTTTTTCATCCATAGCTATATTCATTAATATATTTTTATTTAGCTTTATAGCTTTGCTTATTTTATCTGCCGGAAAAATCGTAAAAAATAAAAACAAGATACTGGCAGGCATATTTCCCGTTAAGGCCATGTCTGAATTAATTAAAATATTTATGACCGTATTTTCCCTGGGATGGGCCGTTTCCTATTTAAGTAGTTTAATAACACTGCGCCTATCTCCTTTTTTACATATATTAATGATTTATTTTTCTTACATCTTATTTTTCCGGCTTGCTAATAAAACACGGGGGACATATTTGATATATCTTTTATTTGGTTTAGGGTTGATATTGCGACTTATTCTTCAGCCGAATGACTTTACTTTTTTTTTCCTATCTCATTATGCTACAACGAGTTTTATCTATACGGTAATATTTTATCTATTACGTAACATTTTTAGTTTAAATAAAAAAAGTAAAGAAAATAATCAAATAATTCCGTTCGCGCCTTTTATTTTTTTAGGTACGCTTATTACAAATACAAACTTTTTGTTATGGGCTATGAACATGGTAAGAATATTTAAAAAATGAATTCCCGGAACATATCAAACATTATTAATCGCCTGGAAAAACATGGCCTCAATATTAAGATCAACGATCAGAAAATCAACATCAATATTGATTTTAAAAAAAATATTCTTAAAAAAATTAAACCGCTACTTTATTTACTTCTTAACAAATTTGAGAATTCCTACTTAATATATATTAACAATCTCCCTTATTGCCTGATGCCTGACGCCGCAAACCATCTTATATTTCCGGGAGAAAATAAGGCGGAATTCAGAAAAACCCGATATTGCCGAAAATGTAAATATAATAAATCATGCCCGGGATGGCCACAGGCGCTCAGAAATAGCAAAACGTTACATGCTCGTCCTATCCGGAATTTGCCCAGAGAAGTAGTCATAGAAGTTACTCAAAAATGCAATTCAAACTGCCAGATTTGTTTTAGCGATAAAAATAATAAAATCCTGGCCCTTTCTAAAATAAAATTAATCATCGATGAATGCGCCGATCTCGGCATAAAGACTATAAGATTTACCGGAGGAGAGCCGCTACTCTATGACAAAATAGACGAGGCGCTAAGATATGCCAAAAGCAAAAATCTTTATACCATACTTAATACTAATGCCACAATCTTTGACAAAAAAATAGAAAAAACCATTCAAAACTACGTAGATAACGTGCTGATTTCGCTTCAGGGATTTAATCCTGGCTCTGAAAAAAAACTGACAAATAATAAATATGATTTTCACCGTAAACTTCAAAATATCACACGCTTACAAAGCCTTATCCCCACGATAAGGATCGGGACCGTAATTTCGAATACGCTAATTGACAATTATGATAAATATTATTATTTAATCCGTAAATTAGGGGTTAAGCATTGGGAGGTTTACCGCCCAATGACAGGTATTACTCAAAAAGAATTTCAGATTAGCCGTCTCCAACTCAGCCAAATAGTTTCCGCTTTCGCTAAGATTAAAAAATCAGGCTTCGACATAAAAATTGCCAATGCCGTACCTTTCTGTATAGCTAAGAATCCTGCCGTAAGCAGTTACGTGCTTTTAGGCGCTGAAGCCGACGACGGGCATAGCCGTATGATTTTTGACGCCAGAGGTTTTTTCAAACCTAGTTATTTCATAGGCGATAATATCGGCACTAATATAGAAAAGGCATGGAAAAGCAATCTTTTGAAAAAAATGCGTTCTCTTCGCTATTTACCGGAAAAATGCGGTTCTTGCTTCTATTTAAAATGGTGTAAAGGCGGCAGTAGATACTGGGCAAAATTAGAGAACAAAAGTTATTTTGCGCCTGATCCCTTAATGAGTTAGTGATGCCTTTGCAGAAAATTATTTTTTAATAAGAGCCATGGCTGCCGTGAGAATTATGGCTGGAGTGAGTAATTTGTACGCAGTTACCGCTAGGTGTAGCGATTGGGCCGGTCTTACCGATAGTATTGCCGTGGTTTGGATGGCTGGAATGGCTGGCGGCTAAACCATCAGAAGAAAAAGATGCCATGATACTAAGTGCCGAAATCGTGCCCAAACCTATTGCGAGTATTTTTTCTTTTGAAGTATAACCTGATTCATCTTTGATGAAATTCTCCAACTTCTTCTTAATCTGCTTTTTTCTGGCCTTCATTATGCCTCCTTTGCCCATCCTTCAAAAATAGCCTTATTGCTTTTACTTTCCAGTATTTTTTTAAAAATATATTCAAACTGAAAATGAAAAATTTTATATAAGCCGGTCTGGCTTATTTTTGGAACAATATTATTTTGTGAAATATAATTTAATACCGGGCATGTTCCCATCCAGGGTAGATAGGGAGAATTATAATCCCACAACTCAGCTAAAGAGCTTTCGCATACACAGAATAAATTCGTACTTTTCATTACTTCTTCGTATGCATCTTTCAGGACATTGCCTAATTTAAACATCTCGTCGCCTGCCATCCTTGCCTCATCACAGGGATAAATATCTCCGTTAGGCATATAGGCCAAAGTTGAACGCCCTGCACCACACGGGCTGATCAAATCCACATAGCCAGGATTTTCCTTTCTTAAGATTTTCTTGAGCATCACTGAAGCCATGCGTTCTCTTATCTTCATGCCTTTTTTGTTTAAGCTTAATATATAATCCATGGCATGCGCCCAAAAATGATTAAATTCTTCAGGAGAATAACCGATTTGCTCCCAAGATTCTTGCGCCTGTCCGATCTTATTTATCGGCCTTACGGCAATTACTTCAGAACCCCATTTAACATACTCATCAATTATTTTTTCGGCAAACGGTAAACTATATTTAGTAATGGTGGGCAATAAATTTATCGGCTTATTAAGTTTCCTCTGTTTGTATATATTTTTTAAGCCGGCTATCGCTTTTGCCGCCTGTTTATAAGTTCCTCCGTGCTTATTCGTTATTCTATTACGGTCATGAATATTCTGCGGGCCATCTAATGATATACAAATACTAACATCATTAGCTATTAAAAAATTTATTTTTTTCTCATCTAAAAGCAGGCCGTTTGTCACCATTGAAATATTTATATTTTTATTGGTCGCATTAAATTTACGGGCATGCTCTATGATAAATTTAAGCACATCCCAATTAAGCAGAGGCTCCCCCCCCTGAAACTCTAGAACTACATCCTGGCTGCGGACATCAAAGAGATATTTTATTAGCTGTGTGGCAACGTTATAATCCATATCTTGCGGCTTCTTCATGTGGGTTTGGCAATATGAGCAGGAAAAATTACAACGTGTAGTAACAACAGCTATATGCAGGCTAGTATCCGAAAATAAGTGCGATTGAAGCCTTCGGAACTCGGTAACGGACCTGGGGAAGTTATCGTCTTTAATAATTAAGCCCTTATCATGCAGGCGCTTAAACAGGGAGCTGTCTTCTTTAACCTTAAACTGCTCCAATGTTTTAAACTCTTCAGAAGTTAAAAAATCCCAATTGCCCAATAGATTGCTTACCAGATACTTGCCGTTTATTCTGCCGGAGTTATAAGGCAAAACTCCCCAATCTTGCCGCGTCTTTACTTGCTTCATATTCATCCTTTATGTAAATAAATAAGGTAATTTACCCATTTTAATACGTCGTCAATACGTCCGGTCTTCATCTCTAAACAACAGCACCCCTTAGAAACAGGCCTTATCTTTATCCAAGCCCTGTCTTCAGCTACCGCCTTCCGGATGATATTCTCTTTATATAATCCTGTATTCAGCCTAAGAATAAACCTACTTTTTTCTTTTTTTAGCACCGGCAGCATTTGTCTGTGCCTCCTCTTTTTCTTCTGCTTCCAATTCACGGATTAAATCTTCTATCTCTTTTTCTTCTGCTTCTTTTACCAATGAAGGCGCCGCGGAAAATAAAGCCCTCTGCATAATGGTCTTGATTACCTCCGCATTCTCTTTAACGCGGGAAAAGTAATGGGCATAATTTATCAGTTCATTACAAAAATCCATGCCTAATTTTCTTAAATCGGTGCTCTTCTGCTGAGAATAGATATAAACAACGAAGTCTTTATTTTCCTTATCCAGGAGTATATAAGCCTTGTCCATAAAAATGTAGGCGGCGGCGAAAATCGTCTCTTTGGAATATATTTCACCATCTATCCTTAATTCAGCATGATCTTCTGTTATTTTTAATTTCTTCTCTAACATTTCATTCCTCCGTTATCTTTCTTTATGCCTGCCATATCCGCACCTATCAGGCAGCAGGCCTATCTTTTTTAATTAATACCGGCTTGAATTCTTCATCGCCAAAAAGTTCAGGATATTCTTTCCATGGCCCTTCGCAGATAGTATACCATTTGCATTTTAAACATTGCAAGAATTTTTTCTTGCCGTGTGTTTTCCTTACAAAAGTAAAATTGTCTACCTTCCAGCCAACCTCTTTTATTTGTACTGAGGGGATATGGAATTCAGAAATATATTTCTCGTAGCCATCCATCATACAGAAAGGCATGGCTTCGGCCATTACGCGCACACCCGCTTTTATGCCGACGTCCAAAGCATTTTTTATATAAGGAACCGCCTCTGATACCCTTGGCACAACCTCACGGTAACGCCTGCGGGCATTGCCCATAATATGCACAAAGGCAAATTGAAACTGATCTACTTTTAGCTTAACGAGTAGAGATGCTATTTCTGGAAGGGTTTTATAATTGGCCTTGGTAATTACGGTATTCGTTATTACTCTTACCTGTAATTTTTTTGCGTTATGTATGCCCAGCACAGTCTGGCGCCAACTACCCGGGCGACGGGTAAGAGAATCATGAACTTCAGCACTGGCGCCATGCAGTGCCGGCGATAATTCCGACATGCCGGCCCGTACCATCTCTTTGGTAAAATCGAACGAAGAAAATCTCCTGCCGTTAGTCTGAATCTGTATATTGAGATAACCTATCTCTTTAGCAAAAGAAACGATATCAAAAATATCGCCTCTGACGGTCACCTCTCCGCCGGTAAAAACAACATCCCGTATTCCTTCATTGTGCGAATCAAAAAGCTCCCGTTTAATCTCTCCGGTATTTTTATCAAGTAAATGCCGCTTATCCGCCACCACACAAAACTTACAATCGTTTACGCAGGAATATCCTACTTTTAAATCAAGGCGCTTAACAGGCGAAAACATATTTAACATCTAAAAATAAAGCTATTTATTAAGGACAAAGAAAAATTTGCCTTACGAATATATCGGCATTGCTGGCATTTGCGCCATCTCTTACTTGCAGCCCGCCGTCTGCCCTTACCCTGGCTATACCGCCGCCGGCATCCAGACTTAGCGCTCCGTCATTAAAATCCAAGACTCCGCCGGCATCAGCAATAAAAATACCCTGCCCTGCCGTATCATTATCGCTGGCAAAAATATTGCCGGCACGGATATTAGCGGCAGCACCTCCCGGGGCAGTCACAAAGGCGGCTGTTCCTGCGGTTACCACTATTTCATTGGTTCCCCCGATAGCCATAATATTACCCGTGCTGGTCTGTATGGTCGTGTAATCATCCCAAAATACAACTGACCCTTGAGGAAAACCGACCGCAAGGCGCCTTGTTTCGATGTCTTCATAGACCCCGTATGGAGAAGGGTAATAATTGGTTATGGAAATGGTTTCCTGTTGCGTAAAGGCTGGCGTATGCATAGCCAAAAAAGAGAATAAAAATATACCTATACTTTTGTAAGATATAATTATTAGATGAGCTTTATAAAGCTTTTTAAATTTTCCCATACGTCCACCTCGCAATAAATTCTAAGGAATAACAACCAAACTTGCATTATTGCATATTTGGCCAGCCCCCAAACTAAACATTGTCCAGTCATAGTCAATACAGCGCACAAATATAGCCCTGTGCTGCGTATTGGCATTATTTGTTACATCGAGCCCACCCCAGGCCCTAATCCGGACTGTTCCGCCGCCTGCGCGCACGTCAAGCCGTGCGCCGGCCCGGACGATGCTTCCCGCGTTGGAAATAAATAATCCCCTTCCATTAACGTTAGCAACATTAGCAAAAATAGCGTCGCTGATAATCGCCGCACGCGCGCCTCCAGAAGCATTGCGAAAAGAAACCTCGCCTGCGGAAGAGGCTATTTCATCGTTTCCGCCAATAGCCATAATATCACCGCCGGCTGTCTCCTGCACCAAAAAATTATTCCAAAAGGTTGGAGTTCCGGAAGGGGAATTAACCGATATGCGGTCAACCTGTAAATCTTCGTATATTCCGTAAGGCGAAGGATAATAAGTACTTATAGAGATATTTTCCTCGCCTGTTTGCGCCGAAACAAAAGATATGAATAATAATGAAAGGCTGGCTTGAAAAAAGCAAACTCTTAGAATAAGGCTGTTTTTTTTGTGCCGAACGCTTAGAAAAGGCATACTTACCTCTTTATAAGTTTAGCCCAATTTTGGACTATTGTCAAGCGTAGGAGTAATGCAATTATAACCTGTAAAATTAAGGAGCGAGCCGAGAATACGGCTATCAAGCCCTTGAAGCAATCTTACCTTCACTAATTTATTTCTGATGTCGGCATCCGATTTAACAACAACCTTAATGTATGTGCCGGTATACCCCTCGTAAAAACCGCGCATATCTTTTGATTTTACCTCCATAAGCGCGGAAACGGCAGAGCCCAAAAAGCTCTTTTTAAAAATAAAAGCTGTTTTCTCAGCAGCTTTGTTCAGCACATGGATTCTTTGGCGTATTATATCGCCTGCTATTTCGTTTTTTGAGAATTTAGCGCTGGCCGCCTCCTGCCGCGCGGAATAAGGAAAGATATGCACTTTTAAAGGCAGGATTTCTTTTACAAGATTAATCGTATTGGCAAAATTATTTTCTGACTCTCCCGGAAATCCCACCAGCACATCCGTAGTTATCGCGGCCTGCGGAATAAGCTTTCTGATTTTAGCCGCGAGGTTCAGGTAGAAATCACGCCGGTAATTACGCCTCATGGCTTTCAAGATAGAATCGTCTCCTGATTGCAGCGGAATATGCAAATGCGGGCATAATTTTTTTGAAACAGCGATTTTCTCAATTAAAGCATCGCTTACATCATCAGGCTCAATAGAACTTAGGCGTATACGCAATAAACCGTCAATCTTCTCCAATTCGCCGATTATATCAATAAGGCCTGTGCCGCCTGCGATATCCCTGCCGTAACTGCCAAGGCAAATACCGGATAAAACTATTTCTTTAAAACCGCGCTTAACTAAATGCCTTGCCTCATTTATAATTTCCTCGCCTCTTCTGCTTCTTGAGCGCCCGCGCGCATAAGGAACTTTACAATAAGAACAAAAGTTATTGCATCCGTCCTGGATTTTTAAAAAAGCGCGCGTGCGCCCTGTAAAATCCCGGACTCCGTCGGGAAAAAACCTCTTACTGATTATAAAGTCAACTTCCTTTGTGCGCGATAAATCAGCGGCATTGTTTTCTACAAGGCAGCCGGTCACAATAACTTTGGATCCCGGATTCTGGCGTTTTGTACGCCTGATAAGATTATAAGAATCAATATCGGCTTTATGCGTAACCGTACAGGTATTAACCACATAAATATCCGCGGGCATGCCGTTTTCCAGCTCTTTAAATCCCGAATCTAAGAAACGCTGCCGGATGCTTTGCGTGTCATATTGATTAACCTTGCAGCCGAGAGTAAAGAATTTGACTGTTTTCATTTTGTTTTCCAGAAAGCGCAAAAAGATACCGTGGAAATTGCGGCGGTATCAACTTTTAAGGTATTCTCCCCCAAAGAAACACCGATAAAACCATGCTCAAACGCCAAAGCTATTTCATCTTGCGTGAAATCCCCTTCGGGACCGATAAATATAGCTATGCGCCCA
>Ga0210019_1000553_pt1 | contig 46760 bp, 33 predicted proteins | sample CryGeyCG2114_020_2_FD_183969 | JGI IMG/M metagenome (GOLD analysis project Ga0210019, IMG submission 183969) | Groundwater microbial communities from aquifer - Crystal Geyser CG11_big_fil_rev_8/21/14_0.20 (SPAdes) (version 2) | ecosystem: Environmental > Aquatic > Deep subsurface > Groundwater ...
CATGTTTGGTTTGCAAGAGCGTATTTTGGATTCAGTGACAGAATAGCCTTATGTTAAAACAGCCCCCATTCATAAAAAGTATTCAATACGCTCTGAGAGGGCTCGCAGTTGCGTATAAAGCCGAGCGTAGTTTTCGCTTTCAGGTCTTAGCCGCGATTCTTGTGATCGTAGTAGTATTTATCTTCCCGCTTCAAACCTGGGAGCGTTCAGTTCTCCTGCTTGTGGCTATGTCGGTTCTGGTGCTAGAATTGCTCAACAGCAGTGTTGAACGCGTGGTAGACTTAGTGAAGCCTCGTTTGCATGAATATGTGGCTGATATTAAGGATATTATGGCAGGCGCGGTCCTCCTTGCTGCTTTATTCGCCCTTTTGTTGGCTGTGATTATCATCGGCCCGCATGTGATGACTTTTATTCGATCTCTATGAAAGAACGGCTAATCGCTGGACTCGACCTTGGCAGCTCCTCGATCCGACTCGCGGTGGGTCAGTTATCGATAGGTCAAGATAAGCGGGCTGTTTTGAATTTAATCGGCGCTGTCGAAATTGCTTCTTTTGGCATTGCAAAAGGTTCAGTGAAGTCGCTTGAAGACGCGGTGAGTTCAATCTCTTCTTGTCTTGAAACGGCGGAACGACAAATTGGATTGCCTATCAGCGAAGCCTATATCGGTCTTGGTGGCGTAATGATGCAGGTGGTACCCGCAAAAGGCGTTATTGGCGTTTCGCGACCCGATGGAGAAATCCGCGAAGAGGATTGTCATCGCGTTCTTGAGTCCGCAAGAAGTGTCGTGAATCCAGCGAACTACGAAATTTTACATACAATTGCAACGCGATTCACAATTGACGGACAGCCGGGGATTAAAGATCCCGTTGGAATGCATGGTATACGTCTTGAAGCGGATGTTTTTATTATCCAAGGCCTATCGAGCCATGTGCGAAATCTAACAAAGTCCGTTATCAGAACAAACCTCGAAGTAAGCGGACTTGTGTATGCGCCGCTTGCGACAGCTGAGGCCGTGCTTTCTTCTCGCCAAAAAGAGTTGGGTGTCGTCATGATCGACATCGGTTCTTCCACCACTTCAATCGTGGTCTATGAAGAAGGGGATATTCTGCACAGTGCTGTTATTCCTATTGGCTCTGATCACATAACAAATGATATCGCGATCGGTCTTCGCACCTCATTGGATATCGCGGAGGTTTGTAAACGAAATTATGTGAGCGCAACGCCTGATGCTATTGGTGTCGATGACAGTATTGATTTGCAATCGATCGGCGCGGAAGAAAGCGAGATCGTTTCTTCACGCTTCATGTCAGAAGTTGCTCAGGCGCGCGCGGAAGAAATCTTCGAAAAAGTCGAAGAAGAACTCGCGCGTATCGACAGAAGCGGCATGCTCCCAGCAGGAGCGGTTCTCACAGGAGGAGGAGCAAAGCTTCACGGATTAATAGAGGTAGCAAAGGAAGTGTTGCGGCTCCCGGCGGCTGTTTCCGGCGCAAAGCAAATTACAACACCGCTTGCTGAAGTCGCGCAGGACCCAGCTTTTAGCACAGCCATAGGTATTATGCTTTGGGGATACGAATCAGAAAGGGGAGAAGAAAGCGGAGTGGGCTATGGCGCGGGCGTTGGAGAAGGTTTTGTGAAAAAAATCGGCTCCCCGATAAAGCGTCTTTTCAAGTCCTTTATTCCCTAGCGAGCGAAGGAGCATTTAGGAACGCTATATCTATCAAGAAACGAGAGAAAACCGAGGGTTATGTCCTCGGTCCTTTTTTATGGTTTATCCAGAGGGCTTGACATTGTCAGACGGTTTCTTGACCACGTCTTTCTGGATCGCTATGGTAGGACGAGGTCCTAATGAATAAATTTTTGGCTAATTAAACGGACGATTGAATATTTTTTGTACTCATAATATGGCAGAGATTAAACCAGATATCGAAACATTCGCGAAGATCAAAGTCGTTGGTGTTGGCGGATCCGGAAATGCTTCCGTGAATCGAATGATTGCGGCAAAAATCCGAGGCGTTGATTTCATCGCCATGAATACGGATGTCCAAGCACTTCATCACTCACAAGCGGCGCAGAAACTGCATATTGGAAAAACGGTCACGCGCGGTTTGGGAGCCGGAATGAATCCGGAAATGGGTCTTCGTGCTGCTGAGGAAAGCCAAACGGAAATCCGAGAAATGCTTGCGGGGAGTGACATGGTTTTTGTGACTTGCGGACTTGGTGGCGGAACTGGAAGCGGCGCAGCGCCTTATATTGCATCTGTCGCAAAAGAGCTCGGTGCGCTTACGGTAGCGGTTGTCACGCGCCCATTTGCTTTTGAAGGAGCGCAGCGTCGTACGATCGCAGAAAATGCACATGAAAAACTCGCGGAGCATGTTGATACAATCATCACGATTCCGAACGATCGCATTTTACAAATCATTGATCGCAAGACATCTCTCGTAGAAGCTTTTGATATTGTTGATGATGTCTTGCGCCAAGGCGTGCAGGGAATTTCAGATCTCATCACGGTACCAGGACTTATTAACGTTGACTTCGCCGATGTCCGCGCGATTATGGCAGACCGCGGAAGCGCGCTCATGGGGATCGGTCATGGTCATGGAGAAAATCGTGCAGCCGATGCGGCAAAAGCTGCCATCGCTTCTCCTTTGCTTGAGGTTTCCGTCGATGGAGCCGAAGGTATTCTCTTCACAATTACGGGTGGATCCAATATGGGTATGTATGAAGTTTCAGAAGCGGCCAAGGTCATTACGGAATCAACAGATCCGCAGGCGAAGGTCATTTTCGGAGCTATCATTGATGATTCAATGAAGGACGAAGTAAAGGTAACGGTGATCGCGACAGGCTTCGAATCTCGTTCCAGCAAATCAGGCGCACGAAACATCTTGTCTTCCGGAACGATGCCAGCGCAGAGCGTAAAAACCGCGCCGGCACCAACACCAAGTACCGCACCGGAACCCCTCGAACGTTTTGATTTTCACAAGCCATCTCGTCCGAATGCTTTTGTAAAAAAGCCAGTGATGCCAGAGTTTCAGGCGGCGCCTCGAGAAGAAGAACTAGAAGTAGTTGAAGAACCGGAAGAAGAGAAACCTAGCTTTCCGCAGCCGGCAATGCATCAGCCACATGTAAACAAGCCTCAATACGCGGCAGAGAATAAAAAAATGAAACCGACGCCTCCGCCAACCCTCGCTTCAAAGAAAGCATCTGAGGATGACGGGCTCGATATCCCCGCATTCATTCGAAAGAAAATGATGTAAACTACTTGGTATGTATTGTCCCGTCTGTAGTCACGTCGATTCACGCGTGGTGGATTCGCGTCTCTCTCCAGACGGAACATCTGTCCGCCGCCGTCGTGAATGTGATGAATGTGGATTTCGTTTTTCCACATTTGAAGAATGTGAGCTTCTCGATACGCGGGTCGTAAAGCGCAACGGGGAGCGGGAAATGTATATGCGCGACAAACTTGAGCGCGGACTGCGTCGCGCACTAGAAAAACGTTCGCATACGGAAGCGGACGTACGCGGACTCATTCATTCTATTGAACGTGGGATTCAGCGATTGAAGACTGCAGAGGTAAGAACATCCGATATTGGAGAAATTGTGATGAATGAGCTGAGTCAATTTGATAAAGTAGCTTATATTCGTTTCGCATCCGTCTATCGAAGCTTTGAAGATGTGAAAACATTTCAAGATGAGCTCTCGCGACTTGAGGCAAAATCAGGAAAGGAATCAAAAACACGCTAAGGCGTGTTTTTCTTGAAGAGTGTCATCTGAGGGGGTAGGATAGCTCGTATGGACATGAAAGAAGGACGTTTTTTTTCAAAAGTTATTCTCGTCGGATTCGCTGCCGGGCTCATTTCGGGCGCCATGGGGGGCATCGGTTTGACGTATGCATTTCACGCGGGCTGGATCGGGCCGTATGGACTTGAAGTGGGTCAGGGTTCTTCCGTTTCCGTAAGTGCATTACACCCCAAGGAATCAGACGATCAAATCATTTCTGTCGTAGCACGTGCGCTCCCGTCTGTTGTCTCCATTGAAATTTCCGCAGACGTTTCGCAGCTTAGTAGTGCCTCTGACGGAACGGGGCAGAATTTTTTCAATGATCCCTTTTTTAATTTTCCGCTTCCAGAGCAGCCGGATACTTCATCAACAGCATCAACTTCAACACAAAAGCAGCTTATCGGCGGTGGGACCGGATTCTTTATTTCATCGGATGGTTTAATTGCGACAAATAAACATGTGATTCAAGATAAAAACGCGGAATATACAGTTGTTCTTCAAAATGGAGAAAAATACGTCGCAAAGGTTGTCGCTATTGATCCCGTACTTGATCTTGGGATGCTGAAAATTGAAGGGGACCATTTTCCTTATCTTGAACTTGGAGACAGTGACGGCGCCCGCATTGGACAAACGGTTATTGCCATTGGAAATGCTCTGGGCGAATTTCAGAACACGGTTACCAAAGGCGTCATTTCCGGAAAAGATCGCAATCTTATTGCGGGAGATATTTTTGGAACCGATATTATAGAAGGAGCCATCCAAACGGATGCGGCGATTAATCCGGGGAACTCAGGTGGCCCTCTGCTTGATTTGAACGGAAAGGTTGTCGGGATCAATACAGCTATTTCAGATGGCGCTCAATCGCTTGGCTTCGCTCTTCCTTCGAATGTTTTGCAGCGCGCGAGCGAGAGTGTACAGAAATATGGGAGAATTGTTCGTCCTTGGATCGGTGTGCGCTATATTTTTCTGGATCAAAATTACGCGGATGCGCACGGAATCGCTTATGACCACGGGGCTTTCATCGCACAGAGCAAGAGCACGGAAACTTCAAGTATTATTAAAGACTCTCCCGCGGACAAAGCTAACTTAAAAGAAGGGGACATTATTCTTGAAGTAAATGGAGAGTCGGTTAATGAGAAACATTCCTTATCGGGTCTTGTGGCGAAGTATGCACCGGGCGACTCCATTAAATTAAAAATTGCTCGAGGCGACCAAGAAATAGAAGTAGATCTTCTCCTTGAAGAACGCCCGGCGGATATAAAATAATCAACTATGCATATTCCAGAGAAACGAACAAAAATTGTTTGCACCATAGGGCCGGCATCCGCATCGCCAGAAATCATGGAGCAGTTGATTCATGTGGGCATGAATGTTGCGCGTTTGAACTTCTCGCATGGCACGCACGAGGAGCATGCGAAACTCATGGAAACCATTCGACATAGCGCGAAAAAGCTGGAACAACCGGTTGCAATTCTACAGGACCTCCAGGGCCCAAAAATTCGTGTTGGAGAACTTCCAAAGGAGGGGATAGAACTCGTAAAAGGGGAGCAGGTTATTTTAAGCGCGACCACCGATACGGCGGAAAATAATGTTATTCCCGTGAGCTATCCAAACTTGCACAAAGACGTAGAAGCGGGCCAGAAACTTCTTTTCGATGATGGAAAACTTTCCGTGACAGTAAAAGAGATTCAGGGCGACAAGGTTATTTGCACAGTGCTTGATGGGGGAACGCTTCTTTCTCATAAGGGTTTGAATCTCCCGGAGACGGATACGAAGATTTCAGGCATTACGGAAAAAGATAAAAGCGATCTCGCCTTTGGTGTTGCACAAGATGTGGACTTCATCGCGCTTTCTTTCGTGCGATCCGCGGACGACGTTCGACAGCTCCGAGGACTTATCGAAGACGAGCAGGAAAAACTTGGAAAGAAGCCTGCTACGCCAATTCGCATTATTTCTAAAATAGAAAAGCCACAAGGCGTGGAACATTTTGATGAAATATTGGAAGCCTCTGACGCGATCATGGTCGCGCGAGGAGATTTAGGCATTGAAGTGCCGGCGGCTAGAGTTCCTATTCTTCAAAAGGACATGATTCTGAAATGTTTGGAAGCTGCGAAACCGGTTATTGTTGCAACACAAATGCTTGAATCCATGACGACAAGCCCAAGAGCAACGCGCGCAGAAGTGAGCGACGTAGAAAACGCCGTTATCGATCACACCGACGCGGTTATGCTCTCAGGAGAAACGGCAAGCGGCCTACATCCGCTTGAGGCGGTGCAAACCATGGTGGCAGCAGTGAAAGAAGCGGAAAAGAGTCATTATGATGATTTAGCGGTTCCATTTTCTCCCGATGCGGAAGGCAGTATTGCGCATCTTATCGCAGGCGCAACCAATCTTGTAGCGGCGCTCGTCGTTTCCGTGACGGGGCAAGCTGTGCGTGTTGTAGCGCGTTACAGGCCGGAAGCACCTATTCTAGCCGCGGTACAAGATGAACGTCTTGCAAGGCAGCTTTTGCTCAGCTGGGGCGTTTCCGCGGTCGTGATGCAAGAGCAAGAAGAAAGCGAAGCTCTCAAGAAGTTGAAGCTATTCATACAAAAAGCGCCGGACATCGCCAAAGGCGGGGAGGTACTTGTCGCGCTTGGTGACCATGCTTCATCCGTTGATCGCGTACGTTTCGCAGAAGTGCAGCGTATGGCTCCTCAGAACTAGTTTGCTGTAACGGGACGGATTTCTTCTTGCTCAGGATCAATGAGATATCCTGTTGTGACATCGGCGAGGGGAGGTTCGTCTTGTTTGAATTGAGTGCTCCATGCGCGAAGCATTTTTGTGATTACGGGCAAGTGGCTGACAAAAATAATGTCTCTTGGCTCAGTGGGAGGAAGAAGGTCTACAACATTTCCATCAACGCTTAGACGCTCATCCACTTCAACGGGGATATTTAGCGCCTTGCCGATGATGAGGGCTGTTTCTTTTGTGCGTGTCGTTGGAGAGGTTCTGACTTGTTTCCAGTTCTGGTTTTTCGCGTGTAATTTGCTAGCCAAACGCTCGGCTTCTTCGGAGCCTTGCGGGGTAATTGATCCTGTCCTGGAATGATATCCGGCGTGTCGAATGAGACAAAACATAGACTTGCCAGCCAGAGAAAATGTTGATACGATGGCGCCCACGAAGGGTATAGCCCTATCGTCGCCCCCTATCGGAACGGAGTCAAATATTCATGGGTCGGTGGTGTAGCCTGGTTAACACGTCTCCCTGTCACGGAGAAGATCGAGGGTTCGAATCCCTTCCGACCCGCCATAAAAACCCCGTACTGTACTAGTACGGGGTTTTTATGGCGGTGTCTATTGTACAAAATTCGAACTTATTTTGAAAGCAATCCCGACTAATCGCACGCGCGGAGCGCGTAGTGGCTCTGACCAAAATCGTACGCTCCACGAAAGCCCCGCCACCGCCTCGCTTCACTCGGCAACCCCAAAAAGAAAAAATGTTCCTTGCTTTTCTGATTTTCGCGGGGGTGGATTTTTTCTAAAATGGAAAGGACATTTTTCTTTTTGGGGTTCTGCCCGTAAAGATATTCGGACAGTGTGGCGGGGCTAACTTCGCTCGGACGGCTCGGCATTCCTCCCCCAGACCCCATCCTGCCGAGCCGTCCTCGCTTCGGGATGGAAAATAGCTCACCATTTTTGTTCTTGACTAAGGAATAGACATGTTGTAATACCGCATCGGTAGTTCTTTAACAAAATCAAATGAAAGGAGGAGTCATGGACCCGCAAGGCATCCCTATCGTGTGGGCTTCAGCCCTCACTAAGAGCAACAAAACAACCTTCACTACCTTCAGTAAAGAAGTTGTAGTTGAAGCACCCCGAGCTGTTATTGTTAAACTTTTGGATGCCTGCAACGGAGGCAGAAAGTTGAGTGAGGTTATCGACATTTTGTCTCAGGATTGGGACGGTGCGTCGATCGAAAGCCTTCTTGAAGAGTTGTTCCAAAAACAAGTAATTGTCGACGGGAAAACTCTGGAAGATGAGTTCTGGAAAACTGTCATGAACCCGATGCGGTTCCCGACAAATGTCAGTGATGAGGATGTGGCGCGTTTGGTTTCTCAAGCCACTGAAAGGCATCGCAAAGAGAACTTAGAGGAGGTTTATGAACCTTCAAAAAGTAATCTCTCTGAGATTATCAGCCGTCGCAAATCTGTCCGTGTTTTTTCTGGAGAGACTGTTGATTTTCAAAATGTCATCGATCTGCTCTGGAGTGCGTATGGAGAATGCCTGACGGCTGATGGACAGCCTCATCGCTCCGTGCCATCCGCTGGAGCACTTTATCCTCTAATGATCCATGTCGGACTGTTCGCAAAAACAGGCGATTTGGATCCTGGGGTATATCGAGTGCTTTACGGTCAAGGGGGTTCCGTCGGCTTCAGGTCTGTCTCAACAGATGTATTGAGGTTCGCCAGATCCTTCTTGAGCCCTGCTGGTATTCAGAAAGGAACTCACGGAGTTATTGCCATTAGTGGTTCTTTCACAGTATCGAACCAAAAATATGGCAATCGAAGTATGTTGTACGTTTCTTTGGAAGCTGGGCATTCTGCTCAGAATATACTCTTGGAAGCTACTCGCCAGGGTGTTGCAACTCTGGAAATCGGAGGTTTTGTGGATGAGCTTCTTGCTCAAGCTATCGAACTTCCTGATAAATACCATCCGCTTACTCTCGTTGCTTTTGGCAAAGAGGGTGCGCAAGCTGATCCCGAAAAGTCCTCAACGTTACAAGTTGATTGGGCGATTCCAATGGCTAAGGGTTACGTTCCTGGCTTTGCCATCGCTTCAGCTCGTTTGTCAGAAAAACGGAGCTGGTCACACGGTAGAGATCCTTCTCCTGAGATGGCTCTGAAAAAAGCAATCTCTGAAGCCAAAGAATGGACATCTTGCGGATGTATTCCAGAGTTGACCTGTGCTACTTATCGTAAATTGGATAATGTTATCGACCCTCGAGAAGTTATCCGATTTCATAAGAGCCAATACAGAATCAAGGGTTTCCCGTTTGCACAGTTTGACGAAGGCATGAGGTACAACTGGACTAAGGGGTCGGATTTGGGTGGTAATGAATTTTATATTCTTGCCGACCATGTCTATTTCCCATATTTTCCAGAAATACCTTATTACTGTTTCTCAAACTCATCAGGATGCGCTGCGCACCCGGATCAGCAGACGGCGATTGAAACTGGAACTCTTGAACTGATTGAGAGGGATGCATTCATCAACTCATACTTCTGTCGACTCGATATGCCAATAGTTTCAGAAGGTACGCTTCCAGATCGTATCCAAAAGCGTATTAATGAGCTACGGGGTGTTGGGTTTGAAGTGTGGGTTGTCGATCATTCACTTGATCTGGCACCTGTGGTATTTGTCATGGCTCAAAGTGCAGAGCACACTTTTACCACCTGTGCGTCTTGTTCCAGTTTTGATGTTGAGCACGCTGTCAGCCACGCACTTATGGAGGTGGAGGCATCTGTTCTTCATCGCCTGCAAAACGGTGTGCCAGACAAGATTCGTCCAGACGAGGTCATTTGGCCTAACGATCACGGTCGTCTTTATGGCCAGAAACAGTACTTTCGCCGTGCAGATTTCTTGGTTACAAGCCAGAGATATCTGTCATTTAAAGAAGTGGGAGGCAACACTTCCAAGGTGTGGGACGATCTGCTTGGTTGTTTTGAGAGCAAGGGCTGGAGACATTTGGTTGTTCCGCTCGAACTCTTGGATGACTATGGTGGAAACGGCGACCTCAGCATTGTCAGAGTGCTGGTTCCTGGAACTGTTCAGATGACCTTTGGTTATCGGCAAGAACCTGCCGGAATGAAACGTCTGTACGAAATCGCCGAGAGGTTTGGACGCGGAAAGATGACGTACGGTCAGCTAACCAAGTTTCCTCACCCTTTCGAGTGATGACTGAGGCGGAAAGCTAACAGCTTTCCGCCTCTTTTTTATTTTGCTAAAATGAAGCCATGAGCAAAGATTTATCACAAATTGAATTTTATTTCCCAAGCGGAGAATTTAAAGATAAAACTGCGATTGTTGACGCAATTATTTCTCTAATGAAAGACCGCGAGAGTATAAACTATTCTGGTTATTCTGATGCAGAACTCTTAAGACAGGGTTTACTAGATCATGTCGGAAATGGAAGTATTGAACAGTATAAGAAAGTTTCTGGAGAGCAAAAATTGGAGATAGAAAAAGTTATTTCAGAAACTATTGGGAAGTGTAACAATAAATTACCGGTCCCGACAAAGAACTTTGTCTTTGTTCATCCATATTTTACAACCAAGGAGGACGAGGTCTTTGAGGGTGTAATGGCTGTGGCAGTATACAGTTGTGTTTTTCATTTGTTTGTAAATCTAGATGAGTACACAAAAAAATCTCTTGAAAATACTATTGCTCACGAACTTAATCATACAATTTATTACTACCATCATTATGATAATTTTAATGATTATACGCTCTTAGATGAGATTCTCCTAGAAGGCCTAGCGGAAAATTTTAGAGAGCAATATTTTAATCCTGAAATTACGAAATGGGCGGGGGCATTAGAAAAAGAGGAGGCCTTCCGAATTTTAAAAGATTTAGATAAGAACATACTAGAATCAAGAGATCAAAAAGTGATAAAAGAATTTTTATTTGGGAATAATAAATATAAAAGATGGAGCGGATATTCTACAGGCTACTGGTTAGTTAAAGAGTTTATAAATAGAAACAAAGATATATCTTGGGATGAGTTAATGAAAACTAATCCTAAAAGATTTATTGAAATTTTAAAGTAAAAAGTGGTGCAACAATCTCGAAAGTTGTTGCACCACTTGGGGGAGCAGGTGGGACACCTGGGCTACTTGCCGGTGCCGCACTTGCCGTTGCCACCACCACCGGAGCTGCACTGTTCCTGGCACACGATCGTGCCGGGAACAGGCTTGTCCTTGGAGGTAATTTTCCAAGAGAACTTCTTGGGGTTCTTCATGGCAGTCTCCTTTCTGGAGTTGTGGGTGTACAATGCGAAGAACGCCTCCGCATCCATCTTGAAATATAATCTATACATTAATTATTGTCAACAAGAACAAAAATGGTGAGCTATTTTCCATCCCGAAGCGAGGACGGCTCGGCAGGATGGGGTCTGGGGGAGGAATGCCGAGCCGTCCGAGCGAAGTTAGCCCCGCCACACTGCCCGAATATCTTTGCGGGCAGAACCCCAAAAAGAAAAATGTCCTTTCCATTTTAGAAAAAATCCACCCCCGCGAAAATCAGAAAAGCAAGGAACATTTTTTCTTTTTGGGGTTGCCGAGTGAAGCGAGGCGGTGGCGGGGCTTTCGTGGAGCGTACGATTCAATTCAGAGCCACCACGCGCTTCGCGCGTGCGATTAGTCGGGATTGCTTTCAAAATAAGTTCGAATTTTGTACAATAGACACCGCCATAAAAACCCCGTACCGTACTAGTACGGGGTTTTCATGTTTAGTTTGTTAGGAAGCTCTCTAAGAGAATACGAATACAGGGGCATAGCCTGTTACGTCTGAAAATACCCGGTAAAAACAATAAACCCAACTGTTAAAGAGTTGGGTTTATGCATAAAGCAGGGGGTTTTGCTTTATTGCCATTTATTTACGTCTTTTTTGGCTAAGGTTAGCCTAGGCGATTTTTGAGGCACGGTACTAGGGTAGTGTAACACAAATACACAACTTTGTCAAGGGGTTTATTGTCAAAATTATGACAATAAATAAAGGCTATTTTCGTTTTAGAACTTTTTTGACAGCTGTCCTAATATGTTTTACGCCCATGCCGAAATGCTCAATGAGCTCTTTTGGATCTCCGGACTCGCCAAAACGATCTCGAACGCCGATAAATTCCATAGGAACAGGATAGGTTTTTGCGAGACATTCGGCGACAGCTCCGCCAAGGCCACCTGCAATTTGATGTTCTTCAACAGTGACGATGGCTTTACAGTCCTCGGCTGCGGCTATGACGGTTTTTTCATCAAGAGGTTTAATTGTGTGTGAATTTATGACGCGACATTGGATCTTTTGTTTTGCGAGTTCATCTGCGGCCTTGAGCGCATTCCAGAGAAGAGGACCGCAAGCGATAATCGCCACATCTTTTCCTTCTCGCATGACGGTTGCCTTTCCAATGGTGAATGGAGTGCGTTTTGTCGTGAAAACAGGTGTACTCTCTCTTGCATAGCGGACATAGCACGGCCCATCCCATTTTGCGATGGCAACGGTGGCCTTTTGTGCTTCGTGAAAATCACAAGGAGCAATAACCGTCATGTTTGGAATAACACGTGTAATGGCAATGTCTTCGATGGCCTGATGTGTTGCGCCGTCCGGTCCGACGGAAACACCCGCGTGGCTTCCGATAATTTTTACATTTACATCATTCAAACAAATATTCGTTCGGATTTGTTCCCAGGCGCGTCCCGGGCAGAACATGGCATAGGAAGTAATGAATGGGATTTTGCCCCCAAGCGCAAAGCCGGCCGCAGAGGCGGCCAGCAACTGTTCTTGAACGCCAACTTGTACAAAACGTTTGGGGAAGAGCTTTTTGAACTCCGCATTACGCGTGGAGTCGGTTAAGTCTGCGCAAAGAACAACAATGTTTGTGTTTTTCGCGGCCGCCTCAACAATGCCTTCCCCGTATCCATCGCGGGTGGGAATTTGTTCTAAATCTTTGGCGAATAAATTTTCTGCGAGATAGGCTTCTTTTTTTAACATATTATCGTTTCTTGTGATCAGCTTTTAATTCTGCCGCCTCTGCGCGCAACTCTTTCATGGCTTTTCCTGCTTGGTCATCTTTAAAGGGGGCGCTATGCCAATGGAAATCATTTTCCATAAAGCTTACGCCTTCGCCGGGAACCGTGTATGCAATAATCACGATCGGTTTTTGACGGACGACCTTTGCTTCTTCCAGCGCACGCACAATATCGCGGATATCATTTCCATTACATTCAATAACAAACCAATGAAACGATTCGTATTTTTCACGCAGCGGTTCAAGCGGCATGATATTTTCCGTGTCGCCGTCAATTTGAATATTGTTACGATCTACGATAGCGATGAGATTATCTAGCTTGTTTTTTCCTGCGAACATAGCCGCTTCCCAGTGAAGCCCGGCTTCATGTTCGCCATCGGAGGTGACACAGAATGTGTGATAGCTTTTTTTGTCCATTCGAGCGGCGTAGGCGATACCGGCGGCTTGTGCGAGGCCTGCGCCAAGCGGGCCTGAAGTTGATTCAAGTGCAGGCATGAGAACACGTTCCGGATGCCCCTGCAGGCGAGAGCCGAACTTTCGGAGTGTTAAAAGCTCTTTCTTGGGGAAATAGCCTGCCTCCGCCATGGCGGCATAGCGAATGGGACAAACATGTCCATTGGAAAGAATGAGCCGATCTCGGTCTTCCCAAAGAGGTTTTTTCGGTTTTTGGTTGAGAACGTGGAAGTAGAGAACCGCGAATATATCTGCTAAACCAAGCGGCCCGCCCTGGTGACCGGAACCAGCGTGCACCAGCATCTCAATAACATGCTGGCGGAGCTTGTTCGCGATCAGTTCAAGACGCTTTACTTCTTTTTCATGAAGATGCGGTATCATAGGAATTTAGGAACGCCTAATTTTGGAGAAGAATTTTCTTACGAAGAAGAGTACAAGCCAAGTAAGGATTCCAAGAACGATAAAGATGGGAAGCAGGAGCCCAATCAAGAAGACACTTGCTGCGATAAGAGCATCAACGGTTCCTTGAAGCGTAATGACGAGTCCTTGAACAGCGGCACGGAAGGTCTCACCGGGCTTCCAGATGCGTGTAGGAGCTTCTACGCGCGCTTCTTCCGTCATTGTGACCTGAATGGTCGCATAATCCGTACGATCGCTTAGATAACGCATTTGGCCCTGAAGCTGTTCAATTTGGGTTCGAACTTCCGCGAGTCGGCTGGTTACATTTAATGTGTCTTGTACAGTCTTTGCTTGCTTAAGAATCTCCAGATACTGAGCCTCCTCAGCCTTTGCTGCTGTGAGGCGCGCATCCAGATCAATATAGTCCGCGGTTACGTCTACCGCATTTGTGGATTCGGCAAACACCGTTGAGGCAAGCTGTTTGATTTTTTCTCGTGTGGTATCAAATTGCTCCACCGGAACACGAAGCGTGGCTTGAGCTGTTTTTATACCCGCGCGGTCCTGAATGGTTGCATTTTCGACAAAGCCGCTCACTTTATCAGCGATTCCCCGCAAGTCTTCCAAACGTTGTGTGGCATCGTCCACGCGAAGCGTAAGACTCCCATTTTGAATAATTTTTGGTCCAATGAGTGCACGGTCTTCCGGCGTGGCTCCGGTTGGTGTCTCGGGAGGCATGGGAGCGAAGCTTGTTTCTTGCATCATCTCAGGCGCACCAACGACACTAGCAGAATCCATCATCATTTCACCCCCACCAAAGAGGGGAGACGTGTGCCAGTTAATTGCGCGTGAGGACTGATAAATGAGAGCTATGATTGCTAGAATAAAAAAAAGACTCAGAAGAAAAATAGCGGCCCAAAAACGTTTTCTGGTTGTTTCTGTGTATTTGATAGGAGGCATATGCCAACAGCATACCTGAAATGCAGACAGGAGAAAAAGAAAACCGCTCCGACATAAGCCGGAGCGGTTTTGCACTTCTATTCCTAATTAGTTTACGACATTAATCGTCGCTTGCGTTGCCGGGTAGCCTCCATCGTTGTAGTTGAAGGATCCAACCGTTGTAAAGCGGCGCGTGTACTCTTCATTCGGCTGTAAGACAGGCGAGTTGAATGCGTCTGAAGCGACCGAGTGGACATGGTTATCACGGTTTACCCATGTAACTTCTGAACCTACTTTAACGGTAATCGTCTTCGGAACGAATCCGCTCTCCACAGACCCAATAGTTACGGTTACAAGTGCGCCGGCAAGATTTTTATCCTGCGAAATAGTTGGCGACAAGGTCATAACATCGGCCGGATTGTAATCGGCGACCGTTGCGAGCGGTGTACCGATTTGGTAGTTCACGAAGAAGGCGTCAGCGATGTCGTCAATACGGTTGTTCCAGTTAAGGCCGTAAAGCGTTTTCGCGAGCTCTTCTGATGGGACATGGCGCAAGACACCACCTCCGTCAACAACATACGTTCGTGGGTCCGTGTCGACTTTTACCATTTTGTATCCAGGGTGATAGGTGACATTGCCTCCAAGAGGAAGCGCTTGAAGCGAGGTGTCCGGAATAGTTTTGACCGTGTCAAAATTCGGGTACCAGCTGAAGTATGTTTTTTCATTCGGGAAGGTGTAGCGCTTTCCATTTTCAGCGAAGTAATAGACGCTGGACCAGGACTCTCCCTTAATAAGATCACCGGCACTGAAGCTGGTTGTTACGGCAGCTTGTGAAGCAAGTGGCGCTGCGAGCATAGCCACGGAACCTAAGATAGCTAAGCTGCGTTGCAGCAAATTTTTCATAGACATGAAGAAAGAAAAAAAGAAATAAAATGAATAATGGCACTCCCTAGTATGCCGTGAGCTACTTTGCGCGTCAAACGCTATTGGACAAGGAAGCTTTCCGAAGTAACCACGGTTTCGAGTCCGGTCAAATCTTTTGCCTTTCCGACGATGGCATAGAACCCGGGGGTTGTTATGGGACCTACGTTCGCTGTGCAGATAGAACTGAGACACTCCTTTACCAGGGAATTATTAAACCAAATTTGTGTGGATGCGATGCCATCATCATCCGAGGCTTGTACGGTTGCGTCGATTGTTTCTCCTGAATAGATGAGGGTCTTTCCAAGAGCAATCGTTGTGTATGGATGTGGATTGTCTACAACACGAACTTCTTGCGAAGCAGACTGATAGGTATTGCCGAGAATATCGCGCGCAATTGCATAAACTTCATGTATCGTTCCGGTCGGGGAGGAATCTGTGTCTGCGTACTGGCAGATTCTCAGATCGGTGCAGCTTCGAATAAGATTTTCATCAAGATAGATTTCAAGATATTTCGTTGCAATGTTCTGGTCAACTTCGCTTGTTATTTCGAGAATGCCACCGCTTCGGATTTCGGGCCTGGTCACAACAATGCGGACGCCGCTTTGACCCGATGTATCAAGCGTCACGCCTTTTGTTGCACTGGCGGTTGCACCGTTTGTCCAGCTGAATTCAGCGACAGCGGTTGAAACGTCAGGAGAAGAGGGTATGGTTACTGAAACATTACACGGACTACTCGTGCAGGTTTTTTCAAGGATGCCGTTCCAAAGCACTCGGATCTGAGAAAGACCGCTGTTCAAGGTCGCGCTTGCAAACAAATCGATAGAAGCATTCACCGTTGCGCTTGTTTTGGATGCGGTCAATGTACCGCTTGCTACTACCGGTTCAGGCGTAGGTGTGGGCGAGGGTTCCGGAATTCCTGGAACGACGAGCCCCTTGTCTGAAGAAATGGAAGTTATGTTTGTTGTTATGGCCGAAACATCAAACTCGCTTGGAGTTGTGATAGAGCTTCCGAGTGTATAGTTGGTAAAGTAGGCATCCGAAATGTCGTCGATTTTGGTATTCCAATCGCTGCCATAAAGAGATGTGGCCATTTCTTCTGTTTCAACCCAGCGCAACGTTCCACCGGCATCAACAGCATAGACGCGCGGATCCGTCATAATTTTCACCATGCGGACGCCCGGACGATACGTGACATTCCCTCCAATCGGATAGCTTGCGAGCTCAGCATTGGTAACGGTTTTCACGGAAGAAAAGTCTGTGTACCAAGTAAAATAAATTTTTTCTGTTGGGAAAACGTAGCGAGCTCCATCGGCTCCAATATAATAGACGGAAGAAAGGGAGCCTCGAATAAGGTCTCCTGTCTGCACCGTCGCGGCTTGGCTCACAAACGGAGGGAGAATGAGACTGAACGCGAGAGCAGTACTGAGAAGGATGTGTTTCATAGAAAGTATCTTTAGTGTACAGAAAAAAGCGGTTTTTATAAAACGTGGCCAATGCGGTCGAGCTTATCGAGAAAATGTTGAATGGTTATTTTTGGGTCCTTTGTTTTGAAGATGGCGCTCGCGATGCAAAAGGCTGTGACGCCATTCTTTGCGAGTGAATCAATATTTCGCAAGGAAATGCCTCCGTCGAAAGCAATGGGAAGCTTCGGACGAAGTGCACGAAGCTGGCTAACCTTTTTCTTCGTGGAAGGAATAAGTTTTTGTCCGCTTTGCCCGGGATGAACACCGAGAATTAAAGCGCGTGAAAACGCAGGGTGATACAAATAGGGCGTGATAGCTTCGACAGGCGTCTCTGGCTTGAGCGCGAGGCCGCCTTGTATTTTGTGTTGCGCGCACCAGTCAAGAATTTTTGTGGAATCCACATTCGCCTCTACGTGCCAGACGGCGCGTGTAAACTGAGGAATATGTTTCCATGACTTCATGACCTTAAGAGGATCTTGAACCATGAGATGCAATTCAATGCGTAATCGCTTAGACCAGCGTTTTGCTTGCGTTGCGTTATGCCAGGTGGTGTTTTTTACAAAACTTCCATCCATAACATCGAGCTGAACGGTGGAAACATGTCCGGCACAGAGTTCGGCTTTTTGTTGCGCGTCATCGGCGTCATGCGAAAGAATCGCGGGAATGAGTTCAAGTTTCATGTGTCGAGAGCGTGAATCCTTCTTTTGTGTCTTGCCGCGGAAGAGGGCTTCGCCTTTATCCATGTATGCAGGATTTTCTTGGCCGCTGGAGGTTTTGTTACCCATCCGCCAAAGACAAGGACATTTGCATGATTATGTTCCCGGGCGAGCTTTGCATCTTCCTCCGTACGCGCTACGAACGCTCGAATATGCTTAAAGCGATTTGCAGCCATTTCCATACCGTGGCCTGTACCGCAAACAAGAACGCCGAGCGCTTGTGGATCTTTTTGCATCGCCTTTGCAACGCGTTTTGCGGCGCTCGGATAATCATCGCCTTCCTTATAGATTGGAGAAAAGTCTTTTACGCGATACCCCTCTTGTGTGAGAGTATCGAGAATTTGTTGTTTTAGGGCGAATCCTGCATGATCGGCTCCTAGAAAAAAGTGGATTTTGTGTGTCATAGATACTTGACCTACATGCGGAATAAACGCATGCTACTCCTTGTCATTATATGCAAGAAGGACAAAAGGAGAAACAGCCGCGCGAGCCGCTTTTCCCAAAAATGGAAGAAGAGATCAATGCGTACTGGAAAAAGCACAATATTTTCGAGCGTTCCATTGAAGAACGCCCGGAATCAAAAAGCTACGTATTCTACGATGGGCCACCTTTTGCGACCGGCCTTCCGCATTATGGTCACTTGCTACAGTCGGCTATTAAAGATGCCGTTCCGCGCTACTGGACCATGAAAGGCTATCGCATTGCGCGTCGTTGGGGATGGGACTGTCACGGTCTTCCGATTGAGAACTTGATTGAAAAAGAATTACAGCTCGGTTCCAAAAAAGAAATCGAAGAATATGGCATTGCCAAGTTCAACGCGGCTTGTCGGAACGCAGTTTTCACCTATGAAAAAGAATGGGGAAGATATATCGAGCGCCTTGGACGCTGGGTTGATTTTGAGCATTCCTACAAAACGCTCGACAATACGTATATTGAATCCATTTGGTGGATTTTCTCCGACTTGTATAAAAAAGATTTTGTGTACAAAGGAACGCGTGTTTCATTGTATTGTCCGCGCTGTTCTACGCCGCTATCGAATCAAGAAATTGCCATGGGGAATTCCTATGTTGATCACACGGATCCGGCAATCACCATAAAATTTCCGGTTATTGGAAAAGAAAAAACCTACTTCCTTGCTTGGACCACAACGCCGTGGACGCTTCCGGCAAACGTAGCGCTCGCCGTGAATCCAGACCTAATGTATGTCGCAGCGCGTATTGAGGAGACTGATGAAACGCTCATTTTTGCGGAAGCGCGCCAATCCGATGTTTTGAAACAGTACTATCCACTCAAATCCGGTGGAGTTGAATTTGAAATTACCGGACGATGGAAAGGGAGTGAACTTGTCGACATGCGTTATGAACCGCTCTACACATTTATTCCACCTGAAGGAGATGCGTATCGGGTCGTAACGGGTGATCATGTAAGTGCGGAAAGCGGTACGGGGATCGTACACACGGCTCCAGCGTTTGGAGAAGAAGATTTCCAAATGATGAAAGAGCATGAACTTCCTCTTTTGATGACAGTGAACGAGGAAGGAAGGCTTGTGGATGCCATCACCCCCTTTGCGGGGCTGCGCGTAAAAGAGGCAGACAATCCGATCATTGAAGACTTGAAAGCGCGCGGGCTGCTGTATCGCGAAGAAGAAATCCAACACAATATTCCTGTGTGTTGGCGCTGTAATACGCTACTCATTTACAAAGCGCAACCGGCTTGGTTTGTGAATATTCAGAAACTTAAACCCGGAATGCTGAAAACAGCGGAAAAGGTGAACTGGCATCCCGAATCTTTTAAAGAAGGACGTTTTGGAAAGGGTTTGGAAAGCGCGCCAGATTGGAATTTTTCGCGTACGCGTTTTTGGGGAGCGCCAATTCCGGTTTGGATCGGAGAAGAGTCGGGTGAGATTCTCGTTGTTGGTTCAATAGAAGAACTTCGACGACGCGCGAAACCTGGTACGCTGCCGGAACACATTGATCTGCATCGTCCGATTATTGATGATATTATTTTATTGACGGACTCAGGAGAAGAAGCGAAGCGCATTCCGGAAGTCTTCGATGTTTGGTTTGATTCGGGAAGCATGCCGGTAGCCGCGCAGCATTACCCATTCGAGAACAAAAAATATTTTGAAAAGAATTTCCCCGCCGACTTTATCGGGGAAGCGCAAGATCAAACACGTGGATGGTTTTATCATCTTCATGTATTGTCTACGGCGCTTTTCAAAAAACCAGCATTTAAAAATGTCATCGTGACGGGAATCATTCTCGCTGAAGATGGAAAGAAGATGTCCAAGAGCTTGAAGAATTATCCCGATCCATGGGATGTGCTCACGAAATATGGCGCAGATGCGCTGCGGTATTATCTTTTGTCCTCGCCTGTTGTTGAAGCGGAGGCACTCCATTTCAGTGAACGTGATCTTCAAAATATTCAGCGATCCGTTATTAATATTCTCTGGAACGTGAAAAAGTTCTATGAGACGTATGCAAGTCAAGTCGACGTAAAAATCGATAAACCGCAAAGCGCGCACATTATGGATCGCTGGATTTTTTCCCGCTTCCATAAAGTATTAGAGACGGTTACAACGGGGATGGATACCTATGAAATTGGTTCGGCTTCCAGACCGATCCGGGAGTTTGTCGATGATTTATCAACCTGGTGGCTTCGTCGCTCGCGCGATCGCATGAAATCGGAAAACGAGTTTGAACGTCTTGATGCTTTAAAAACGCTCCTTGAAATTCTGATCGAGACATCAAAACTCATTGCACCGTTCATGCCTTTTATCGCGGAAAAAATCTATTTGGACTTAGGAGGATCAAAAGCCTCCGTTCATATTGAAAAATGGTCTAAAGCAGACAAACGCTTGATAGATGATCGTCTCCTTGAAGACATGATCTGGCTTCGCTCAATCGCATCAAGCGCGCATGAGCTGCGCGCAACGGCAAAAATTCCTGTGCGCCAAGCGCTTGGAACTCTTCGGATAAAACTACGTGACACGGACGTCGCGACAAGATACACGCAACAAGAAGATTTGCTCGCGGTTCTTGCGGAAGAAGTGAATGTCGAAAAAGTGCTCGTCGAAGCTGACGGCGCGCTTGAAGCGGATTGGGAGGTGGACTTGGATACAGCCATCACGCCGGAGCTTAAAAAGAAAGGTCTTCGCCGTGAGTTCGTGAGGAATGTCATGAATCTTCGCAAAGAAAAGAAGCTTACGCCCGCGGACACTATCAGTCTTCTCGTTACGGACGTAGATAAAGAATTGCGTGAAGCGATGGAAGAAGATCTGCCGGCTCTTATTAAAGATTTGCGTGCAAATGAATTGCTCTTCACCGAAGGAGAAGAAGGGGAGTGGAACACGCTCAAAGTTGGAGACAAGCAGATTCGTATTTCGATTCACAAGCTCTAAAAAAACACCTTCGGATTTACCGAAGGTGTTTTTTTGGTGCATCGACTGGGAATCGAACCCAGAACCTTGGGCTTAAGAGGCCCCTGCTCTAACCAATTGAGCTATCGATGCGCGCGGCCCCATTCTAAGCACCTTTAAGGCGTTCGTCAAGCGAGTGACACAATTGCGATGAAAGGCATTTTCACGTAAGCTCTCCTTGTTTTACGGACAGATCTCCTCGTGAGAATAGACCTGTATTTTTTGCTCTCGTATTTCAACGGATAGAATGTAGGCCTCCGAAGCCTGAGATCCAAGTTCGAGTCTTGGCGAGAGCAAAAAGGACGGGTCTTTGGGAGAAAAAAATAGAGGGGAGCATGATTGACAAACCGCGTGTAATCATGACAGGTTTCCTATTGTACCTTTGAAAAATAGAGGCCAGATGCAAAAGCAAAGAAGCCGCAATGCGCATCAATCGGATGATCAGGGGATGACGGAGTTCTCGGCTTATCTTCGTTCCTTTAGGCACTACCCCGTACTAAAGACGACGAAAGAATTTAACGAATTGTATGCTCGTTTTCAGCCGTGGCATGTTCGCGTGCTCAAAACGGAAGAGCAGATTGTTGCCGCTCAGCAGGAATTGGAGAAAACGGATTCTGAAGCCGGTGTCCAAAAGCTGCAAGAGCAACTCTATCGCCTCAATCGCCGCAAGGAGCGCTACGTTCGTGGCCGTGATCATTACGCTGCCCCGCTTATTTGCGGGAATATTCGTTTAACCGCCCTTTTTGCGCGTCGCTATGCGGGACGTGGCATTTCGCTCCCCGATCTGATTCAGGAAGGCTATTTCGGTCTTCGAACCGCGTTGTTCAAGTTTAATCCCGCATTGGGATATAAATTCTCCACGTATGCGGGCAATTGGATCACAAACCAAATGCGACGCTACGTCCAGAAGCATGGGAATCACAGAGCTGTGAGTACCCCAATACACGTTCAGGAGATCTTGTCTCGCTTTTCCCGTCAGATCAGCCAGTTCCAAAACGAACAGGGGAGAGAACCTACGAACGAAGAATTGGCGGAGAGGATAGATCTCAAAAAAGGGGAGACTCGCATACAACTTCTGAAGAAAATCATCCGTTATCGTCCGCAAATCGGTATGGGCGGAAACGTGTCTCTTAATGCGCATCTCGGTGCGCATGTGGAAGAGGGATCGATTTTTCAGGATGTTCTCAAGAGCGAAACGCTCAACCCGGAAAATTTCTGTATTGCGCGCAGCATGCACAAGAAGCACGTTCGAAAAGCTGCGGAGTGGATACAGAATGCGGAGCACTTGAGCGAGCGTGACAGAGCCATTATCTTCCATTCTTTCGGGCTGGGTGGCTATGAAGCCAAGACGCACAGAGAGCTTGGAAGAGAGTACGGCATAACCCGCCAACGCATTGAGCAAATCGAAGAGAGATTTCTTCATGCTGTGAAGGCTTCTCGAAAGGAGCTTTTGTGGCATATACGCTCTTTGCAAGAATTGGATGCCTTCTTTTGAAGAGGCTTCCATCTAACCAACTTCTCGCCCCGCCCGTCATTTGACGGGCGGGGCGTTTTTATTTTCTTGACAAAACACGCATTTTCTTCGACTCTGGGAGAGGTACTTTTTTCGAGGAGGATGTATGGGAGAGCCAGTAGATACAAGGATGTTTTCGTCTACAGGAGGGCTAGCTTCAGTGTTTGACGGGGGAAGAGGAAAGATGCACGACCCCAAGCCACCACCTCAGCGCTGCGAGCATTGCAGAGCCTTTCTCAATTCGCATAGCATCGAAAGGGGCTTCACCCTTTGCAATGCCTGTGTTGGAAAACTATCTATCGAAGAGCGCTATCGCTATACGCGACAGATTCAACCACCGAGCAGGAAACCTAGAACGGTCCCTGTAGCGGAGGAGGCTGAACCCGTCTTCACGGAAGTCGAGCATGAGGAGGAGCCCCCTGATACGTTCGAGGACACCGCGGACGCTCCCGATGAGCTCTAGTACGACTTACTTGCTGAACACCCTGTCTTTCTCGACGGGGTGTTTCTCCATCTGGACGCAAAACGCTTTGAAGGCTAAACTTCGGAACAATATGCGACAGACACGATTATTCTCAAAAACAACAAAACAAACGCCTCATGACGCGGATTCGGTTAATGCGCGATTTTTGACTCAGGCGGGCTTTGTCCATCAGGAAATGGCAGGTGTTTACTCTTGGCTTCCGCTTGGTCTTCGTGTTCTTCGCAAGGTGGAAGCTATTATTCGTGATGAAATGGACGGGCTCGGCGCGCAGGAAATTCTTATGCCGGCACTTCAGCCGAAAGAACCTTGGGAAAAAACAGATCGTTGGGACACGGTTGATATCTTGTTTAAAATTAAAAGCCAAACAGGAAAAGAATATGCGCTCGGGCCGACGCATGAAGAAATTGTAACACCTCTTGTTGGAGATTTTCTTCGTTCTTACAAAGATCTTCCGATTACCGTTTACCAAATCCAAACAAAATACCGTGATGAGCTCCGCGCGAAAAGCGGCGTTCTGCGCGGACGTGAGTTTGGTATGAAAGATTTGTATTCGTTTCACGCCACGCAAGAAGATTTGGAAGATTTTTATCAAAAGGCGCTCAAAGCATATGCGCGCGTGTATGCGCGATGTGGCGTGCAGGCGAAGGTCGTTGAAGCTTCCGGCGGAGACTTTACGGAAAAATTCTCGCATGAATTTCAGGTCATCACACCTGCCGGTGAGGATAAGATCCTTACAACGGAAAATGGAACCTTTGCTCAGAACTGTGAGATAGCCACTTTAAGGGAAGGGGATGCGAGCCCGGAAAATGGCGAGCCTCTTGCCTGTGTCACGGGCGTTGAGGTAGGGAATATCTTTGATCTCGGTTGTCGTTTTAGTGAAGTGTTTGATGTGGCATTCAGCGATGAAAATGGTGAGCGCCACATTGCAAAAATGGGTTGTTACGGAATTGGAATAACGCGCCTTGTCGGAACAATTGTGGAAGCCCTCCACGATGAAAATGGGATGCGCTGGCCAAAATCCGTAGCGCCGTATCACGTCCATCTGATTACGATTAACGCGAAAGACGAAGAAACGCTTTCACGCATTCAATCAGCAGCAGAGGATGTCTACGCTCAGCTAGAGAAAGAAGGTGTTGAAGTTTTATGGGATGATCGCGATGTCTCTCCAGGAGAGAAGTTTGCGGACGCAGATCTCATCGGTTTACCGCTACGCATCGTTATTTCAGAAAAAACATTAAAAGAAGATTCAGTGGAATGGAAATTCCGCGAGTCAAAAGAAAACGAGCTTGTAAAATTGCAAGACATTGTTGAGAATGTAGGGACTTGGCTTGCGGAATAAATCGCGCTTGAAAATATAAATAAAAACCGCGCCCAGGGGCGCGGTTTTTATTTAAACTTATTTTAGAGTGATGGCTCGCTTGGCGACGTCATTTCCGGCGATGCACTTGGAGCTTCTGCGGCTGCGGCGCCCGTACGCTTCAAAGCGTCTTTGAGGCCCTTACCCGCTTTAAACTTCGGAACGGTTACGGCTGGAATATGGATCTTCTCGGTAGGCTTCTGCGGATTTACGCCCATGCGTGCGGCGCGCGTCTTCGCCGTGAAAGCTCCGAATCCAGCAATATTCACCTCGCCACCCTTTTGCAGAGTTTCCGTTACGGTATCAACGAAACCCTCAACCAGGTCTTCAGCCTGTTTTTTTGTGATACCAACGCGTTCTGAGAGCGTGTTGATCAGCTCGGCTTTATTCATAGATGTGTAATAAATGAAGAATTAATGATGAGCCAACCATAACAAAAATGGCTAAAGTCAGCAATAAATATCACGCAGAGGGCGCAAAACTTGTCAAGAAGTTATTCTTTTTTCAGGTAAAACGCGCCTTGGAAGAATTTTACTTCGCGTATTCGATGACGCGCGTTTCGCGAATCAAAGTTACGCGTACTTCGCCGGGATATTTGAGCTCGCTTTCAATTCGGGCTGCAATGGCTCTCGCGAGCTTTGTAGCTTCATAGTCGTCAATTTGCTTTGGGTTTACGAATACGCGAATTTCTCGGCCTGCCTGAATGGCATAGACTTTATCAACGCCTTCAAAAGAAGAGGCGGTTCTTTCAAGCTCTTCCAACCGTTTTACGTAGAGATCAAGAGAGTCTTTTCGCGCGCCGGGCCTTGCGCCTGAAATGGCATCGGCCGCTTTTACAATAATGGCTTCGAGTGTCTTCGGCTTGTCTTCATGATGGCCGATAGACTGATAGCAAATCTCTTCCGGGAAGCCGAACTTCTCCATGATCTTATAGCCAATTTCCGGATGGGAGCCCTGCATGTCGTGATCAACGGCTTTTCCAATATCATGAAACAGTCCGCCTTTTTTACAGACCTGAATATCAGCGCCCAGTTCTTCAGCGATGGCAGTTGAAAGCTTTGCAACTTCCATGGAATGCATAAGCGCATTTTGTCCGTAGCTGGTTCGATACTTGAGACGTCCGAGGATTTGAATGAGTTTCGGATCAATACTGGAAACAGGAATGCCGAGCTCATCAAGAGCACCTTCACCGGCTTTTTTAATATCGAGCGCGAGATCGCGTTTCGCTTCATCAATGGTTTCTTCAATGCGTCCGGGATGAATGCGGCCATCTGCAATAAGCTTCTCTAAACCGCGCTTTGCTACCTGGCGGCGAATCGGAGAAAAGCCTGAAATGGTTACCATGCCCGGCGTATCGTCAACGATTAATTCACAACCGGTAAGTAACTCAATGGCTTTAATATTTCTGCCTTCGCGTCCAATAATGCGTCCTTTCATTTCTTCGCTTGGAAGTTCGACATAGGTCGTGGTTGTTTCCGCGACATGCGAAGATGCTTGACGCTGAATCGCAAGCGACAAAATATTTTTTGCTTTGATATCAATTTCTTCCGCGGATTGTTCATCGAGCTTGCGCATGCGCGTCAGAAGATCTTCTTTATGCTGCGCTTCGACAAGCGTCATGAGGCGTTCAAGAGCTTCATCCTTTGAAAGATTCGCAGCTTTTTGCATTTCTTCAACGGCTTGTTCGCGTGCCTGTTCAACTTGAATCTGTGCTGCTTCAAGCTGTTGTTTTGCCTGCTCGACGGAGGCTTTTTGCTCATCGATTTCAAGGAGCTTTTTTGTAAATGCCCCTTCTCTTTCGAGAAGAGCACGCTGCTGTATCTTAAGATCATCGAGAGCTCTTTTTTCTTCGAGGCGCGCGTCTTCTAAAATCTTAATGGCTTTCTCGCGGGCTTTTTGCAGAGCGTCCACCGTTTTTGCTTCGGCTTCACTTACAATGGTTTGAGCCTTTGCTTCTGCATTGTTAACCGTTTTCTTCGCGCGAGCTTCTCGTACAAAATAACCGCCGGTAAATCCTGCGGCGGCGCCGGCAATAAGCCCGGCGAAAATTTGGAAAAAATAGGGTGACATAGATTTGTCGCCCGGAACGCATCGTTTCCCTTTTAGATTAAGGTCTCACGGTTGGAGTCTTCTGTTTTCACACAGCAGAGAAAAAACCAATAATTCTTCGCAACAGTTTATGTAAGATTCAGCGAAGGGTGAAAAAAATTTTGGAAGATCCGACCAGCGGTTCTGATTGCGTCCGGTGCGTAACTTGAATAAGGTCGGTACTTCGAGCGTATCAGGAAACGGGCGCATTGTCTAGCGTAAAAAGGCCTTGATTTAGCCGGTTTTTATCCAGATCTTTAAGAAGAGTGGCGCCTTCTACGGAATAGGGTCCAATAGCTGTTCTTCGCAAGGTTTTGGCATAGGCGCCCACATGGAGAGCTTCGCCGATATCATACACGAGCGAGCGAATATACGTTCCGCTCGAACAGGTAACATCGAGCGTGAGATTTGGCCACGCATACTCGACGATATGAAGACGTTCGATGCGGACGTCTTTTTCCGGGCGTAGCACTTCCACATTTGTCTTTCCCTCGCGCGCAAGTTCATAGAGCCTTTTCCCTTTTACTTTTTTCGCAGAAAAGGCAGGTGCTTTTTGACGATAGCCTCCGCGAAAGGCTTGAAGCGCGTGTTCAATTTCTTCCGCCTCCGGAATATGCTCAACGTTCTGCGAAACAACGGTTCCTTCCACGTCATAGGTATTTGTTGTCGCGCCAAGCTGAGCGGTGACGAGATACGCTTTATCAAGTCCAACGAGTTGCGTGAGTATTTTTGTTGCTTTACCAATACCGAGAATCAAAAGACCGGTCGCAAACGGATCAAGCGTTCCTGCATGGCCTACGCGCCTCGTTTGCGCGACTTTTCGGACAACGTCCACAACATCATGCGACGTCATGTCCGCGGGTTTATCGATGAGGATTAATCCTTCCATTTCTCTAGTTTGCGGGAGAAAACCAAGAGAGGCAAGATTCCCCAAAATGCTTGACTTTTTGCTCTATTGGGGCTAGACTCAGGCCTATGAATGTAACTGAACTCGCCCGTAGATTGCGCATTACGCCGCAAGAGCTCCTCGCAAAATTGCCGGAGCTCGGTTTTGATATTGGTCAACGCGCCATCAAAGTGGACGATCGAGTTGCGCAACAAATTTATCGCAAGTGGTTGGAATATTCGCGGCGCGAACGTCTTCGCCAGCAGCTGGTAAAGACGCAGGCCAAAGCGGAAGAAGCAGGAGAGGAAGTGAATAAAGAAGTTGAAATTCCGCCCGTAATTACCGTGCGAGAGTTCGCTGGAAAATTAACGCTTCCGGTAACGCGTGTGATTCAGCAATTGATGAAGGCGGGCATTCTCGCTTCGCAAAACGAACGTATTGATTACACAACGGCGGCAATTATTGCCGAAGAACTTGGATACAAACCACAGCAAGAATCGGCGGAAGAAAAAGAACTTCAATCTCTGGAAGAGAGCGAGGACAAACTCAAGAATATCCTTTCAAAGGAAGAGGCTGCTCATTTGAAAACGCGTCCGCCGGTAATCGTTGTCATGGGTCACGTTGATCATGGAAAAACAAAATTGCTCGATGCCATTCGTACGACGCATGTCATGGAAGCGGAGTCCGGAGGAATTACGCAGCATATCGGCGCCTATCAGGTTGAGAAAAAAGACAGAAAGATTACCTTTATTGATACGCCGGGACACGAAGCGTTTACGGTTATGCGTTCTCGCGGTGCAAAAGTGGCGGACATCGCTATTCTCGTTGTTGCTGCAGATGATGGCGTACAACCACAGACAAAAGAAGCAATTGATATTGCAAAAGCGGCAGGGCTTCCTTTCATTGTGGCTTTGAATAAAATGGATAAACCCGGCGCCGATCCAAATCGTGTTATGGGTCAGCTTGCGGAAGCGGGTGTGACAGTTGAAGAATGGGGAGGCCAAGTGCCTATGGCACGCATTTCTGCGAAAACAGGAGAAGGTATTGACGCCTTATTGGACCTCGTTCTTCTTGTAAGTGATATGGAAAAAGAGCGCATTCTTGCAAACCCGGACGCACTTGCATCTGGAACGGTTATAGAAGCGCATGTAGACAAAGGAGAGGGCCCGGTTGCAACGGTTATTATTCAAAACGGAACGCTTCACAAAAACGATTGGTTGGGCGTAGACGAAACCGCATACGGTCGCGTTCGTATTATGCGTGATTGGAAGGGGACGATGCTCGCGGATGCGCCACCTGGAACGCCGGTCAAGATTCTTGGCTTCAAAGCAGCACCAGCCGTTGGAGATATTATGGAAGTGCCAAAGGATCCAAAAGCGCTGGAGCAGAAAAAAATGAAGAGCGCGCGCCTCGTGGCCGATTCTTTTACGGCTGCAAAATCCATGCCGAAAGAAAACGAAGAATCCGGAGTAAAGAAAGTCATGTTGAATGTTATTTTGAAAACGGATGTGCTCGGCTCTTTGGAAGCTTTGCTGGGAATGCTGGAAAAAATTCAACATGAACTGGTTGGTGTAAATGTGATTCAAAAAGGACTTGGCAATATAACGGAAAGCGACGTGGAGCGTGCGGATGCCTCAAAACCTTCAGTCGTATATGGCTTCAACGTTCAAATTCCGACGAATATTATTTCGGATGCTCGAGAGAAGAGCGTTGATGTAAAGGTGTATTCCGTCATTTACGACCTCTTTGATGACGTTGTTGCTCGATTAAATAAACTGCTTCCTCAAGAAAAGATTGTGACGGAACTTGGAAAAGCAGAGGTTGCCGCCGTGTTCCGAACGGAACCGGGTAAAATGATTGTTGGTTGCCGAGTGAAAGAAGGAAAACTTGTAGCGAATGCAAAACTTCGCGTTTTCCGTGCGGAAGAAGAGGCGGAACAAGACATTATTGGGGAAGGTTTGATTGAAGGTCTCCAATCCGGAAAATCCTCTGTGAAAGAAGTTCCCGCCGGCCAAGAATGCGGTCTTTCCTATACAGGGAAGGTAAAACTTCAAGAAGGTGATATTCTCGAAGCATATAGCGAAGAACTCAAGGCAAGAAAATTGGAAGCCTTTCGCATATAATTCGGGCGATTTTTACAGAAGAGAGCGTCTCGCTTGATTATTGAAGGTAAGGTAGACTATACTAAGAAGATAATTCCTAATAAGCATTATTTATGGAAATCACTTTAACTGACGATAATTTTGAACAGGAAGTATTAAAGTCCGATGTCCCTGTTCTTGTGGACTTTTGGGCAGAATGGTGTGGCCCGTGCCGCGCAATGGCACCTGTCCTCGAAGAGGTTTCTAAGGATCTTGATGCGTCAAAATTTAAAATTGGAAAGATGAACGTGGATCAAAACCCAAGGACACCGGGCGGATATGGCGTTATGTCAATTCCGACATTTATCATCGTAAAAAATGGAGAAATTGCAGATAAGTTTGTAGGATCGATGTCAAAAGATGCGTTTCTTGAAAAAATTAAGCCTTATTTAGCGTAAAGCGCGAAAAAAGAATTCACTTGCTATTACGTTTTTACCGCAGTTTTCTGCGAATGTGTGTATGAATGATGTTATTATTATCGGTTCAGGTCCGGCTGGTTGGACAGCGGCTATTTACGCATCCCGCGCAGATCTAAAGCCGCTTCTTTTTGAAGGGGGTGAACCGGGAGGTCAGCTCATGACAACGACAGATGTAGAAAACTTTCCGGGCTTTCCAAAGGGAGTCCAGGGTCCGGAGTTGATGCAGGTCATGAAAGAACAGGCTGCGCGTTTTGGAACGGAAATTATTGCCGCTCATGTAGACAAGCTGGAAAAAACAGCAGGCGGTTTTGAAGTGACGGCTGCAGAAAAAACCTATCGAGCAAAAACCGTCATTATTTCCACGGGGGCAACGGCACGGCGCCTTGGTCTCGACTCGGAAAAAGCATTGTATGGAAAAGGCGTTTCCGCCTGCGCAACCTGCGATGGATTTTTCTTCAAAGGGAAAAAGGTGATTGTAGTCGGAGGAGGGGATAGCGCTATCGAGGAAGCGAGCTTTCTCACACGTTTTGCTGACAAAGTTTATATTGTTCATCGCAGAAATGAATTGCGCGCATCAAAAATCATGCAGGAACGAATGAAAAAGAATGAAAAGATTGAAATGATCTGGAATGCGTCTGTCGATGGTATCCTCGGAAAAGAAGTGGACCATGTAACAGGCGTTCGCCTAAAAGACAGTACAACGGGGGAACTGCGCGACATGGAGATTGACGGAGTGTTTGCCGCTATAGGGCATGAGCCTAATGTAGATTTGGTAAAAGACTTGGTCGATTTGGATGAGAAGAATTACGTGAAGACAAGTTTTGGCACATCTCAAACAAATATTCCTGGTTTATTCGCCTGTGGAGATGTTCAAGACAGTCGGTATCGCCAAGCAATAACCGCAGCCGGCTCCGGTTGTATGGCAGCGCTTGATGCGGAAAAATACCTCGCGGATCAAGAATAGAAAAAGAAAAAACATCGCATACAAAAACCCCCGGTTTTACCGGGGGTTTTTGATACCAGCGCTTAAGCAATCCGCACCCAAGAAATTTTCCATGAGGGGAGAGCGAGTCCGGAGACCTGCGGCACCCTCAACGAAAATTCCATGCTTGTCGTGGACGCGGATTGCTTAAAGGCTTGTACAATCTATCCATGAGAGACAAAGTTCCATGATTTTTCATGGAATATCAGTCTGTCAACAATCTGTTTGGGAGTCTTTTTGTGGACAAAAAGAACGCCATTTCGGCGATTCAAAGGACACTAAGCCATTTATATCATAGTCTAGTGATTCTGTCAAACTCAGGGAACTTGTATATTTCTTCTATTTTATGGGTTTGGAAGGATCTGTGTGCTTGTAGCAGAACTGGATGGTCCAGAAAGTGCTTCTACGCCGATAAGACACACGGCTTGCCAAGGCTTGTAATAACTGTTGAATGTGGTGCTGTCCTCGGTTCCGTCCGTATATTGCACGTTATAATTGAAGCTTGCGCTCGCGCCCGCATGGGCGGATTCGGTACAATGCTTTTTTCCAGGAGGAAGGTCGGTTGTTTCAATATATTTGGTTGGTGGGGGAGCTGTGATTCCCCAGATAACCGGTTTGGATTGGCTGATCTTGCGCCCATCATAGGTTCCCCAAACGGTAGTAATAACCTCATTATTCTGCACGCGAGAGGTAATAAGAATGTAATGGCTGGTATTATTCCTAAAACGGAAATCCGGCGCAGGATCGTAGATCGTGGCGTCCGTTCCTGCCGGTTCATAGTAGCTAACGCGATAACTGTGATTTCTTCGCTCCGTAATCTCCATTCCAGCGGCAAGAGCAGCGCGGAATGAAGTTGTTCCGATTTGGCAAAGACCTCCGCCATATTCAGGAATGGTTTTATTGTCTTTAATGACGAGCTCCGTGAGCCAGCCGTGAGCGCCATCAATAGTGCCCAGCGTATCCAATTGTGAAAATTCTGCACCCGGAGCAATGAGGGTGCCATTCATCTTGCTTGCGCCAAGAGCAATGTTTTGACGGCGATGCGACGGGGAGCCGCTGTAATTTGAACGTCCAATGCCGAGAACTTCTTGAATACCGAGTCGGCTTGCATCGCTGCCCGCAATTTTTGGGGTGACGGTTTGCAAAACGAGCTCCATAGGAGTGGATCCGGCAGTCCAGCCTTCTGTAATATTTTTGATGGTTTGTACCGGATCAATACGAACGCCGGCAATAGGTTCTTCAAAAGCGACAACGGCTTCATTTTCTCCAAGCTCCAGTCGGCCGTCTTTTGGCTCTTGAAGTAAATTTGCAGCAAGCGGTTCCATGGTTGATAAAAGCTTATCAGGAACGATGGCGAGCGTGAGCGTTCCTTGCGTTTGTACGGGGCCAATCCATTCCGCAAGTGTCGAACTGGTAATCTGCCAGGTCTTGCGATCGGCTTGAAGTGTAAATGGAGCATGAGCCAAAAGCTTTGGAACCGTTTGTTCCAAGACTTGTAATTGCGTTTCCTGAATCATGGGCTCCACATTTGTAATGGTGATAGGAATTGGCTGGAAAGATAGAAGAGCGGCTTGACTGGCAAGCGTATCGATAGCGCCATCAATGTCAGCAAGCTTCCCCGTTTGTTCCTTTGTGTAGTTAAAAGAAATGGTTTCAGGCGTGCTCGTTGTGTTGATACGAACATGAATTTGAGCATCTATAGCAGGGACAAGGCGATCATTGATGTGCTCCTGGAGCGATTTTTTTACAAGTGGACGATTAATCTCAAGAGCCAAAGGAACGGAAAGAGGACGTAAGACAAGGCGAAGGCGATCAAGTGTATTTTGAAGAAGATCTCCATGACGGCCTGCCTGGAATGCTCTGTCTACGGTCGCGTCAATATCAAAGAGCGTAATGTCATGTGCGAGATCAGGATCATCAATAGATAATACCGTTGGAGGAAGCGTGATGGGCGCTCCGTCAATCGTAAAAGGGTAGCCATTATTAGTTGCCGTTTCGATGGCGAGTTTTAGACGTCCGCGCGCTTGATCTTTCGTAAGCCCATCTAGCCGTATCGTTCCGGCGTGAACACCGGGAAAGATTTTATTTTGATAAGAAGCATTATAGCCATAAGCAAACGCGCCAACCCCGGCTGCGACCGTCATAAAAAAGGCGAGCGCAACACCTGTCCAGATGAGAATCTGAACAGCTTTTTCGCGATGATGCGCTTTAAATGGATGGAGATTCATGTCCAAGAAGTTCGTTTAACATCGCATGTGCGAGCGCGTCCGCTTCTGAAAGTTTGTCGCTGGTTGAAACACCAACAAGCGCGATCTCCGAACCGGGCGTAGGTTTCCCCGCGATACAGCTCAGGGGAAGCGTTATGGTTTTGTCGCCGATTAAGACCTCGACAACATCATCGAGGACGCGCTCAACAGCTACCTTTAGTGGGATATGCATAATGAATATGAAAAAAGTGGCTAATCTTCAACGGTGCGTATTTTTATACTATGTTCGCCGCCACGAATGGGGATACGAATTTCGAGGACACCGTGCTTGAGAGAGGCTTCCGCGCGATCGGATTCAACATCAAGCGGAAGAATGATCGTGCGACTAAAAGATCCCCAATAACATTCTCGATGAAACCAATCGTCTTCTTTTGTTTCATGACTCGACTCGCGCTTCCCGCGAATCGTGAGAAGATCACCGTGTATGGCTATGTCTAGATCATCCGGTGAAACACCGGCAAGTGTAGAACGAATGATAAGCTCCCTTCCTTGACGAAATACATCAATGGAAAGTTGTCCGTCTTCTGTCTGTGTAAGCCAGGACGCTTCTTCGGGAGCTTGGGGTCGATTGAAAAGAGACATAGTATTTAAGGTTGACTTCATTTTATAGAAGAATAAGGCAAAAATCAATTTATGGATCGGAAGGTATTTTTGCGGAAGCATCCACATGCTTCCTCCTCCCGAAATAAGAGATTTACTGCTATACTCACGAAGGAACTTATGAATGAACGCGATCCGCGAAGGGCGTTTTCGGAGTGGTGGAAATCGCTCGAAGGAGAGCAGCGTTTTGCGCTGAGTATTTTTGGATTTTGTGCTATCCTGAGCGTGGGCCTGTCCATCGCTTATATGCGCTCGGGCATTCTCTCTCCTTTCCTTGTTTCAAAAGAAACCCTGAAGGCGTCGCAAACCATTCTTTCTCAACAGAATGCGCAAGATCAAAATTTAACGGATCTAAAAGCGAAGGACACAGATCGTGATGGACTTTCTGATTATGCAGAAATCTATCTTTATAAGACGTCGCCGTATCTCGCTGATACGGATTCAGATGGTATTCTTGACGCGATTGAAATTGCGCAAGGAACAAATCCGAATTGTCCGGAAGGAACAAACTGTGCGCAGCTTGTTGATACCGCACCCAATGGGACGAGCACAAGCACGTATCAAGACCTGCTGAACACAACCCCAGTCGACTCTGTCGCAGGCGCGGCACTCGGTGCGACCGACCCAGGAGTTATCGGAGCGCAGAACTTTATTCAAACCGCTCCGGACCCTTCAACGCTTTCTATAGATCAGGTGCGCAATATTCTGACAACGAATAACTTGGTTGCCGGTACAAGCTTGGATGGGATTCCTGATGATCAGGTTTTACAGATCTATACAGCGGCGTATGATCAGGTTCAAAAAATTCGTGATGCACAAAAGAAAACTGCTTCGCAAGCTCCCGCAACGGGACAAATACCCATCGCTCAATAATCGCTAACTGATAGCTATGCATAAACGCTCACCGCTCTCAAAAATGCTCACAGCCCTTGTGGTTGTGTTTGTGTCTGTAGCAATGGTGGGCGGCCCGTTACTAGCTCTTCCTCTCCCTGCACAGGCACAAAAAAAGGATCCGATTGTTGCTGCGGCTGAAAAGGTAAGCGGCGGGTTGCCCGTGATGAATATCAGTGATCAGGTTGGAGGGACGGTTGATGCTATTCTTACGCAATTAACGCGTGCCGGTGTTGTTGCCTTTTTTAATGCAGCGCAAACATTCTTCGGACAGCTCGCTTATGACGCGGCAAACTATCTCGCTTCAGGTGGAAAAGGCCAGGCAGCTCTCGTTTATAAACAGGGTTTCGGTGATTATCTTGCAACCGTTGGAGCGGATGTGGCTGGTGATTTTATCGGTTCGCTTTCTGACGATTCTTTTTTCCAAAGTATCGGCTTTGATTTATGTAAGCCTTCCGTTCCTGGAAATCTTTTAAATATCCAGCTTTCCTTGGGAAACTTTTTCCCGGGATTGCAAAGTAATTTTGAGCGTCCGCGTCCGAAATGTGATTTTCAGCAAGTGATTGCTAATTACGATCAGCTCTATACGACGCTTTCGAACAGCGAAGTCTCCGACTATATTAATGCCAGCATGAGTCCCGCCGGAAACGACTTGGGTATTTCGGCGGAAATTTTTGGACGCTCCATTACAAAAATCGCATCTGATACAGCAAAGAAACAGCTGGATCGCGCAGAAACGGGTGGCTTTAAATCGGTTGTGGGCGTTGTCTCGGGAAATGTGAAAACGCCAGCATCGCTCGTTCAATCTCAAATTGATACGCAGCTTGTTAAACAACCTGCGAAGGATCAAGCGGATGCGCGCAATATTATTTTGTCGAATGCATTTAACGAGGGTCCAATTCAGCTCGTGGTATATACCGCGTCTGTTTTTTTGAATACGCTTGGCTCAAAACTCATGGAGCGCATATTTAATCAAGGAATTGTTGGCGGGTTTAGCGTTGGGTCAACCGCATCGGTGAACAATATTTATTCTGTTTCCGTCACCGGAGTAACGGATGCACGAAAGGCGAATATCGATTTGCGAGATGTAAATCTCATTCGGACCTCGGATGTAGAAATTATTTCGGAACTCATTACCTGTCCTGAAACGCGGGGACTGTGGAACTGTGTTATTGATCAGGGACTGACACAAGCAATTCAAACGACAGGTGATAAGGGAAATATAACGATTCAAGAAGCATTGGCAAATAATCAATTGCATGGTGATTGGCGTTTGATTCCGACATCGGATGCTCGAGAAAACTTGGATCCAAAATGTTATACCTTTGGTTACTGCGCAGGAAACCTACAAAAGCTCCGCGTGCTGCGTATTCTTCCGGTTGGTTTTGAGCTTGCAGCAAACTCGGAAGCAAACCTTACACGCTGCGCGACGGATTCCGGTTGCGCTACGCTTCAAACGGTTGTGGACGGGTTTGCCGACTGTAGTGCGAGCGGTACCCGTGATGTGGATCATCCGTGGTGTAAGCTGATTGATCCGAACTGGGTCGTCACCTCTTTCTCGCAGCAGTGTCAGTTAAGCGGTTACGGGGATTCTCTTTTGAATAATCGACTCCCACAGAGAAAACAGGAATGTCAGGATATTCAAACCTGTCTTCAGAGAAATGATAAAGGAGAATGTGTCGGCGGATACGGCTATTGTCTCGCGGAACGAACCGCCTATCGCTTTAATGCCGATGAATGTCCCGCACAGTTTACTTCTTGTAGAAATTTTCAATCCAGAGCCGGTCAAGCCGTCTCCTATAATAGGAGTACGCTGGATTATGGTGTGTGTAGCGCGCAAAATGTTGGTTGTTATGGATATTTGACGCAGCGAAATACAGATGGTTCATGGGCGGGTACGCCGGCGGGAACAGAAGACAAAATCTATTTTGATAACACGCTTAAGCCTTGCTCAGCTTCTGATGATGGCTGTACGAAATTGGTAGCCACGGAAGTTGGTCAGACATCGTTGAACCTTATATTGAACCCGTCCTTCGAACGATCGGCGGGGGATCCTGCAACGGTTGTTGTTTGGGAACCGACGACTGCGTCGATAAGCACGGTCGGGGAGGGAAATACCGCCGTAAACGGATCCGCTTCTTTTCCTCTCATGACGGGAGGACCGAGATATATGCAATCGGTTGATCTTGCGCCTCTTCGGTCTTATGTTATTTCCGGCTATTTCCGTGCGCGGTCCGTGTATGGAACGAGTGACAAGGCGGATATTACCGTGGAGCAAGTTCGCGCGGACGGAACGATTATTCCAAGCTTCCAACAGAGTGCTGAATTTCGGAGTTCGGGCTGTGATACGTCCAGAACGAATATTCCTGTCATTGTCGCAGCTGATCTTGGGACCGATTGGCAGCGATTCGAATGTACATTCCTCACAACCGCAGAAACGGCACATGGCCGTGTTGTACTTCATGGGCTTCAAGGATCGGCTCTTGTAGACGCCGTCCAGCTTGAAGCGGGTGATTTCGCAACGAACTTTGTTGATGGATACAATGTCAGTCTTCCGGTTGTTCACATGAAAATACCGCCGGATGATCTTGCGTGTACCGGCGCGGCTACGGATAGCGTGCTTTGTAATAATTATGCGAAGGTATGTCGTCAGGTGGACGCAGGCTGTCAGGGCTACTCCGATGTAACCGGCGGTCCGGAAGTTCCGGCGATTCTTTCTTCAAATGATTTATGTCCAGATAGCTGTGTGGGCTATACCGAATATAGAAAAGCGCCTTCTGCTTTCGACTTGATTCAAGACGCGGACCCGCGCTTTAATGATCCGACAGATGCGACTCCAAGCTACTTTGTCGCGGAAACAGGCCAGCAATGCAGTCAAGAAGATGTTGGTTGTGAAGTCTTTACGAATGTTCAAGCAGCAGCCGCGGGAGGAGAGCAGACACAAGCATTCAACTACCTGCGAAGCTGCCAGCTGCCAAATGATCAAACGCAAACCTACTTTACATGGGAGGGTTCCGACACATCCGGATTCCAGCTGCGTACATGGAGTTTAATAAGCGACCCAACAGCGGGCGGCGCTCCGCAAATACTGCAGAAGCGCGGACCTGATGGTGTATTGAAAGAGCCGGAGACATGTAATGAGGGCTTATGGCGTTCCGGTGTGGATCCTGATTGTCGCCAGTTCTACAACTCGGCGGGCGACGTCTTTTATACGTATTTCTCCGAAACGATACTCTCTACGGATGCATGTACTTCCTGGCGTCTTCCGAGAACAAATACAGATGACTGCAAAAAGACGGGCGGATCCTACAGTCCGAGCACTGGCGAATGTACCTATCAATTAGAAGTGTCGGAAAGTCGAACATGTCGTGCGCAATTTGCGGGTTGTCGCGCCTATATGGGTTCAGGTTCAGGAAATGTCCAAACCATCTTGCGCCAAGATTTCCGAAGTGGTGTCGCGCCTTTTGAGAGCGGAACAGAATCATCCGAGTCGCTCTTGGTTGGAGATTCTTCGTTGCGTATCGATCCGGTTGGCGGTGTGAGTAAAACATCCGTTATTGTTAGCTCCGCCCCGGATGGTCTTTACACCATTTCATTCTGGGCAAAATCGCCCGCGCGCACTGATGTAGTTGCGAGCCTTGGCATTTCTGATGCGAGCGCTCCGGGCGCAGCGCCGACGCAGGTTGGTGCGGTACGCCTCGGTGCGGATTGGCAGCGATTCACCGTTGGAAACTTTAATGGAGCGCTTGGAGCAACTTCAACACGTTTAACATGGACCTTTACCGGCGATGCTGGTGTTCCGCTTGCCGTTTTCTTGGATGAAGTCTATGTCAATCAAATTCAAGACGTGGCCTATACCGTTCGCGACAGTTGGAATACGCCAATCGAATGTGATCAATCGCCGCAAGGAACGCCACAGCCACAAGCTATGCTTGGCTGTCGTGCGTACAATGATCGCTTCTCAAATCGTGTGAATGCCTTCCGATTTACAAGACTATGCCGCGCTGATGCTATTGGCTGTCGCGCATTTATCGATACAAGAAATACTGATTCCATCGGTGCAGAAAACTTTGTCATGTCGGACGAGACTCCGGTGCCGAAGTTTAATGATCCGACTGATGTTTATCCATCGGCAACCACAACGCTTCTTGCGGATCGCATGAGCTATTTCATTTACGACTCAAGCAAGCTCTGTCAGCCGGAAAATGCTTCTTGTCGCGCCTTTGGAAAACCGAGCTATACGCAGGATCGTCAGAATTTCACGGATATCGAAACGGTTTACTATAAAAATAACGAAACGCAATATGCGCAAGCTTTGTGCCGTCCTTCTGAGCAATTCTGTGAAGAATTCAGTTATGGCGGTTCGAAAGATTATTTCCGTGATCCGCAAGATCATGCCTGTGAATACAAGGATGCCGTGCGTCTCTCATCCGCTTCTTTTGCAGATGATCCGGAGCTCGCCGCTATGCTCGGTCCTTCAGGTTCGCGGCCGCTCCCAAGTGCGGAAATTATTTACGCGGGCTGGTTCCGCCAAGGAACAAACAAGCCATGTTATCCGGAATATCTACAAGGAGGTCGCGTCTTTGGAATAAATAATCGCGGAGATGATCCGTATACCGGTTGGGCGGCTACCTGTCCTGCGGAAGTGGGGGAATGTACGGCATTCAGAGACCCGAATGACGCTTCGGATCCGGTATTTAAAGCATCAGGACGTCCGTATTACTTCATAAATAATGACAAGCTTGATTCAACCAGCTGTTCGGGCAATATTGATGCTTCGCGCGGATGTATTCTGCTGCGCAATATGAGCGACACGCAGCTCACCTATTCTGTTAATGCGAGCTATAAGAAGTATGAGACAAATGATTTTCAGCCAACAACACCGGTGAACTGTGCTTTGTCACCAAGCGATCCCGCTTGTCTTGCTGTAAACAGTACTTCAACGGATGCGAATGTTATCTTAAAAGTAAACGTTGATCGTGACTGTGCGCAGTGGCTCGGGTGTAAGAGCTCGGAAACGGTTTTTGATCCCGCCACGAATCACTATAAAGATATTTGTACGAATCTTGCGATTTGCGACAAATCAACCGGCATAGCGGGGGATGTGTTCTGTGCAAATTATATTGATCGTTCTGTCAGCTCAACCGAACCGATTTTAACGAAGGGAGCATTCTTTAATGCGGATGTGTACACAGCGAGAAAAGTCGGACTTGGAGCGGTAGACTATGATGGTTATACAATTCCAAACTCCTTCTTGGTGCCGGATCTTGTAAGTGTTCGCGTGGGCGCAGAAGGGGCACATACGGTAACGAATAATCAATATCGCTTCGCGCAAGATTATCGACTGGCGGCCGCAGTCAGAATTCCAGTTGTCCATAGCAGTATCGGCCTAGCGCTTGGCGTACCGGGCCCTCAGGAAGCGGCTATTCTTGATAGCGATCCGATCGGAACAGCGAATCCGGATCTAAGCCTTTGCCGTCAAATCTCTACGGGAATTATTGGATATTATCGAAAGGACGAAATTGTAAACGGCAGACCCAGGCGAAATACTGTTTTTTGCTATGTACCGGTATCGGCACAAAATGACGGCTCAAACTTCCAAAATCTTGCCAATAAATTTGGTTTGGATGATCCGCGAACGGATTCGGTGCTCACGAGTGCCTTTCCTCCTCCAGAGTGCAGAGCACAGCCTGAAGCGGATTCTCCTTATCCGGCAAGCTATGTGACAAATTGGGACTTTGCAACGAATCCGCCAAAAGCAGTGGAGAAGCTTTCGGGATTTTTAAGCGCAAATACTTGTGAGTTCGGACAAGATTGTTCCTGTTCATACAAGCGTGCGGATTATGCCGCGGCCGGAAGTAAATTCTTCGGTCCGCTCGCACAAGATGTCCCGCCGGGATTATGCGTAGGCGGTCCTCGTGCCGGTCAGTCCTGTCTGCCATCTACAATTTTCCAAGTGCAGACGCAAACACAAGAGCAAGGCACTTCTTTGGATGCGGGTGCCATCGCAGCGAATGCCTCGCAAACTTGCGGCCCACCGGAAGGCGGGGGAGTTTGTATTGCATTTAATAAAGTAGAGGTCGTTCGAGGTATTTTTGGGCAATGTCTTGAGCGTGATCAAACGCGTTTTCTTGGCAACGACCAAAGCATACAGCCTTGTTTAACTTGGAATCCAACGCCGATTCTCTTTGGGAATAAGGACCCATTCCACTATCAGCCGACATCGGGTTATTTGCCGCCACAAAATTCCGGACAATATTACTGTACATCGGCAGCGAAAGAGCCGACCGTACTCAATTTAACGCAAGACAACTTCAAGCGATATCGGGGCTCTATTCCCGCTAGTCCGTATGATGGAGTGGATCCAGCGCCCGAGCGAAATATAGATCCTAAGCCTCTCTCGGACTACACCGGTGACAGCGGTTTGCTTGGTGCTGGTGTTTTCGGGACAAGCCCTGTGCATCAGTATTCAAAGCAGTTCCGGGACCATCAGTCTACGTACGCAGGAGCTATGACGCGTCTTGACTACAGTGTGTCCTGGGTCTCTCCGAACGGGGAGGAGCGCTATCATAGCGCTTCATTGGTTGATGTGCTTGCGAACACAAAATATCCGACGGCTAACACTTGCAAATCCGCATATCGCGCGGAGCGCGCGGCCGGTGGAGATTTTGACGGAAACGCTTTACGTATTGTGGATGCGGGTTCTGGATATACGGAAACCTTCTTCAGAATCAATGATCTCATAACAGCAAGGGATTTCGGACGGGATATTTCTATTCCCGAGGGAGGCGATCTTGCGGAACAATATTCTGCGCTGGACTCACTCATGAGTAACTTTGCTATCGGTTATTTCAAAATAACGCCGGCTGAGAATGGAACGGTTGGAAGACTGGGCTGCGGCTATCAATCAGAATGGGTTGATAATATGCCCGCCATTAGCTATCGCGATGCGCAATCGCTTGAACAGGCTGAATCTTCATGGCGTCGCGGCCTCTCAGATCACTATAATCCATTTCTTACCAGAGCAACGGAAAAAGTATTGACTGCCCCGGAAGATCCAACGACGCCAGTGTTAGTAAACTGTCTAACTCAGACGACGGATACGCCCGGTGAGAAATGCTATTTCAAGACCTGGGAAACCGGTTATCGTATTGAGAATAAAACGAAACAATTCCTCTCGCTTTTTTCCGCGGGTTCCTCGGTGCCTGTACGTAATTTTGACAATATTCGTGAAGCACCGTTTATTTCCACCTGTGAACATGATCAGCCGTATTTCGGTATTCGTGCCGTTTTCCAGTCGCCTGAGAGCAGAACTACGGAAGATTCTCCGACGGTAAATGACGTGAAGGGACCATGGCGTTTTGTCGGATTCTGGGTGAGCTCATGTGGCGGCGACACAGCGGGTGATCAGCGCTACATTTATATGAGTGTAGACATGGGCTCTGTGAGCATTTGTCGCGACCTTGCGGAAGTACAAAGCTCCGCTTCTCGCAGCGATGCCGCATTTACAGATCGTGTATGGCAACAGAGTGGATTTACGGAACCGGGCACGAGCATGCAATACAATGCGCGTTCGGCTCCTTTTTCCAGCGCCTTAAATACGCGACCGGCAGGTGAAGATCCGCTTTTCCAAAACGGGTTTGAGCTAGCGGGATTCTCTCCATTACATCCGCCGGCCTTCCTGCAGCCGGGCGTACAGAGCTATTATCGCTCGCCAAGCATTCCTCGTGAGAAATACGCCTATCTCTCAAATCTTTTTGCGAGAATCTATCGCGTCTATCGTTTTCACTATGAAGCGGTCACAAAAACGGATAAAGCTTGTTTGGAAGGGCCGTTTAAAGGAACGAAATGTACGCTCCCTGGAGGATATGACCCAGCCTGCAATGTTGACGGAACATGTAACCCTGATCTTTTGAGCTTTGCGGATAAAATGCAGGTGCGTGCTTGTAGCGAGGCGGGCATTTCAACGTCCGTACAATGCGGAACGAATCCGGATGTTTGCAAAGCACCTTCCTTTATGAACACCTCAGGTGAGATCGTCTCCGCGTATTTGGACTGTATCGCTAATGACCCCGACGACCCCGAAGGGGGAACGCGTTGCGCGGACGGTTCCGTAAATACGGCCCCAGCTAGTTGCACGACTTTAGCGACACATAGTGTCGAGTGTCCGGTGGAAATAACAAGCGGCAACGCTAGGTGTGCTCTTCGTTCCGGTAGTAGAAGTGGTGTCTGTGTAGTCGACGGCGCTTCACTCAGCGCCTTGAAGAGAGCTCTTCCTGGTATTAGCGATCGTGATTCTGAAAGCTTCTTCTTCAATAACTCTAAGAGCTGTACGACAGCTAGCGACTGCACCTTTACCGATCCCCAACCAGGAACAGCGACTTGCAAGAATATAGCGGACACAGCGGACACAGCGGACACCTTTGGCCGATGCGATGGCGGCGTGAGGGATTCCGCTCTCTGTACAGTGCGTGACAGGACCCTAGGCTGCAAAGCGACAGGCTATAGCTCAGAGGAGCGAGATGAGATTGCACTTTCATGTGGAGCTGTTTCAAATTCTGACTCTACCCCTGTAGATAGATGTATCTATCCGAGTGCCGCAGCCTCGAATACTTCCAATGATCCAAGTACGGACAATAATATTTGTACGCATGGCATTGGCTATGTACCGCGTTTGGATCTCTGTCCGAATCCGGATGATGAATATTGCGGGCTCTTCTCTTATAAGTTCAATGACTCGACCGGTTCGTCGATCGATCCACGGTCAGCAAACCCATTTCCGACTGATGTAACGCTTGGATATTACACGCCGTATTTCCTTGGGTGGACGCCTGCAACAGGTCTGTATGCTCCGCCGGACTTATTTAATTTCATGGCGTATCACACGCCGCGTCCGCCAAGACTTGCCGCTCCGGATACACGCGATTGCGCAACACCTGGTCAATGTCCGATTTCGCAGATGGATGCGTTTAATTTTAACGGACAAGCTTCCGGCATCATTAATGTGGGCGGTGGTCAGCAAAAATCTTCCCTCCAATTCTATGCATGGGCCGATCATGATCAGATGCCTTTGCGTCAAATCCGCATTGATTGGGGTGATGGAGGCACACAGCTTATTGACGATGCAAAATTAAAGAATCGCAAACCGTTCTGCGGCGTACAAAAAGAATGTTCTGATCCGATTCGCGGAGCGGGCCTCACTTGTCAGACAAATAATGATTGCCCCGCCGGAACGGGAACCTGCGAACCCGTCGGTCGCTGCGCAACGCGTTCTTACATCGCCTGCTCGCGTGATTCAGATTGTACCTATTCAAGAACGTCCGGTTCTGTAACGACTGAAGTACCGGACACCTGTAAGGTGAGGACGCTTTTCGGAAACAGCACAGAAGCCTGTCAGAAAGATTATTTCGACTATAATCATGTATACAGTTGTAGCGCGAGTGAAAAACGTACGCTCCCAAGTTGTCAGACGGGCTTGTCGATTGTGGGACCTAATCAATGTTACTTCGGAGTCTGGCACGGCTTGATCATGTTCGAATTATTTAGAGACGAATCCGAACCCATTTCTTGCCGCGTCGTCGACGATTGTAATACCGCTTATAGAGACGCAGAGGCAAGCGACTCGGATGCTCCGGCGGGAACAAGCTGTGGACTGCCGCCAACGGACGTCATTAGCTTCCGTTGTTCACGCGACACAAATCGCGCATGTACGCCGGGAGCTCCGGACACCTGTGCTCCGGGTGACGAATGTATTCAAAACTTGGCACCGGTTGGAGGCTGTTTCGATGAAACAACAAACTCTTGCCGATTTACACCGCGCGTACAAGTACAAGATAACTGGGGATGGTGCGCCGGCGAATGTCGAAGCGTATCTACAGGCGGTCAGCCGGATGATTCAACGAATGCCAGTATCAAACATCCATACGGTGGCTGCTTCTCCGCAGAAACCTTAAATAGCGCACGGCCGAATATAAGATTCAACACGAAAGCGGGGGATGGGACGGAATATGATGCAAGCAGAGAATATTCAGCAGCGTTAAACTATGTTGCAGGATATGCGAATAGTGAATGTTCCAGCGAGTTACCTAATAAGGTATATCCGGAAACCATGAAGCTTCGTCCATGGGTTGTGTATCCGGGATCCATTCAGCTGCGCTTTAGCGGAGAAAGCACTGCGCCATAACATAATAAAAGAAGGGAAGCCACGAGGTATCTCTCCACCAAATAAACAAGTATTAAATAGCCCCCGAATGACCTTGGTCAAACGGGGGCTCTTGAGTGGGGGGTGTAGCCTTTAGCGCGGACCGCCGTAGCCATACCACTCGGTATACGAGACCGTAGTGTATTCCCCGGGGTCGAAAAATTCCGCTTGGATTGTTCTGCAATCAGAAGCGAAGCTGACCCGGATATGCCGCCCGAGCGGCAATCCGAACCGGTCGGGCCCCGTATCATCCCAACGCGGCCAGTTGTACCAGCATTTTCCCTCGTTCCCGCAGGTGAATAGACCTCCCCGGGTCGATCCAACAGCTAAATAGAGCAGGTAAACCCCATTCTCCACGATCATGTAGCTCGCTCCTTCGAGAACTTCGTCCCCAGGCCCCCACCACAAATCGTCGTCGAGCTTGTCGAGGCAGTCGAGCGCCAGAAATGGCGCCGGATCGTATGTGCTCATCTCCAATGGGAGATTGAAGTCACACCTGTTAGAAACCCCCGCGACGCATTCGAAGCGCCCGGGACCGGGCGTGCAATAGCCCGTGCGGTCGGGATCCCTTAAGTCGCAGTACGTTTGCATGCCCTCTCCGAGAGCGCATTCGCACTCTACCTCACCTTCACAGGTGAGGTTTTCCGGAGTGGGATGGCAGACGGTTCCACCGTCTGTATCTCCATCGGGTCCCGCCGCATCCGTGCCTCCTTCGGGGGGCATGAGGCTATCGGGCATATCTCCGTCGAGCGGCTGAACGCCGCTGTCTTGAGAACCGTTGTTGCTCGGCCCACAGGCCGAGAAGAGGGCCACCACGATGGCGACCGAGAAGAAACAAGTCATCTTCCTCATGGCACACGCTCCTTATTTTTCCAAAGTGCAGATAGAAAGGGATAGACACCACGCCTAACTCTTCATCCACAACTCTATCATGTAGATACATGTCTATCAAAAAAATACATTTTTGTCAAGTGGTGTATGACGCCTTTAATAAGCATTTCTAGGCTCATATGAGGGAAAAACCCGCTTTATTACGGGCCACTTATTTGAAGATCAGCGATTGAGAGCTTTGGCGGGTCTTCGTTTCAGCATGTTCCTCGAAGGATTCGACATTAAAAATATCGTGATGAACTTCTTGATTGCGCCCCAAGTTATGAGCTGCGGCGAATTGCAAGGATTTCCCATCCTGATGAGCCGCAATTCGTGGCGTCCGTCTGTCCATCTAGGCAGAGACCACCACAGTACAGCTCACGGTAAAAAGGCCTTTTTGTTGATGGGAAGGAGCAAAAGCTTGACAGCATTTTCAAACTATGGAACGGGGTAGAGTAGAGCTTATGAAAACCACTCACATCATTCCAATTATGGCATCGCTCGCGCTTATCGGCGCCGGCTGTGCGCAATCCAATGTATTGAAGGAAGTCTCTCGCGATACAGCGGGTGTAACGCAAGTAAACGAAGGAAATTTGGCAGAGAAATCGCCATCTGACCTTTGCAATATGCCGCTTACTTCGACGTTATATGAACGCCCTCGGCTTTTGCCGAATCAATATCCAAATCTTGAGGCACTTGGCCCATTATTTACCGCCTCAGAATGCGGGGATGCGCGCTTGCGCCAACTACTCGGTGAAAACGATCCGAATGCGGAACTCACGCTTAATCAAGTCATTATTTTAAAAACGCGCAATACATCCGAAGATCTTCGCAAACATTTGCAGCAAGCAGGATTTCTCTGCCAAGAAAATCTCGTAATGAATGGATGCTACACGCGCCAAGCGGGAACGCGCGTACAGGACTTACTTACATTAAAGCCATTTGCAGATCAGTTTGTCGGTGAGTATTTCGAAGATACATACACCGCCTATGATCAACAGTTCAGTTTTCAAAATCCGATTGATCCGAAGTCAACTATTTGCACATCCGCAGCAAATGAAACTGTTGCAGATCAATACGCGGTATACGACGCAGAACTCGGTGCGCTCTTTACGCAATATCAATGTACGAGCGGTCATACACAAATGAAAAATGGATTGTATAACGCGGGCGTTGATCTCAGTTTAAAACAAGCGC